>Ga0306920_100000223_pt1 | contig 66782 bp, 68 predicted proteins | sample flu12Cox44000170_FD_204666 | JGI IMG/M metagenome (GOLD analysis project Ga0306920, IMG submission 204666) | Lab enrichment of tropical soil microbial communities from Luquillo Experimental Forest, Puerto Rico - flux4day.12C.oxic.44.000.170 (v2)... | ecosystem: Environmental > Terrestrial >...
AATGGAACTACGGCGATTACGAAGGTAAGAAACGAGATTGGATCCTGGCGAGCCGGCCTGGCTGGCTGATTTTCCGCGATGGCTGCCCCAACGGCGAATCTCCTGCTGAGGTCGGGGTTCGCGCAGATCGCGTTATTTCCCGCATCTGCAGCGTCGATGGCAACGTACTAGTCTTCTCCAGTGGCCATATTCTTCGGGTACTGATGGCTCGATGGCTGGGCCAGGAGCCGTCGGGGGGCCGTTATTTCAAACTCGGCACAGCCACGCTGAGTATCCTCGGTTACGACCACAACAATCGCGGCGAGCCGGTGCTGCGGCTGTTGAATGAAAGCGTGAAGTAGCAAAGTCGCGAGCTGAAGGCGGCGGTCCAGTTCAGGAAACGCGGCGACCCTGGAAGCAAAAGATGACTTTACATCCGATGGCAGGGCATCCTGCTAGACCTGAAATCTTGATGGACCCGGCGAGGCTCGAACACGAGTACTACGCCAGACGGCCCGACCTCGATGACCCGCGTCAACTAGTCAGCTTCGGGACCAGCGGGCACCGAGGCACCTCGCTCGACGGATCGTTTAACGAAGCCCACATCCTGGCGATTACTCAGGCCATTTGCGATTACCGTCGGATAAAAAAGATCGACGGACCGCTTTTCATGGGCAGGGACACGCATACTTTGTCGGGTCCGGCTCAACGAACGGCTTTGGAGGTGCTCGCTGCGAACCGGGTCGAAACCGTTATTCAGGAGGGTGAGGGGTTCACGCCGACGCCCGCCATCTCGCGAGCTATTCTCGCCTACAACCGTGCCAGCGAGCAGCGTGAGGCTGACGGAATTGTCATCACACCCTCTCACAATCCGCCCGAGGATGGCGGCTTCAAATATAACCCGCCCCATGGTGGTCCGGCAGACACCGACGTCACAACCTGGATTCAGGGGCGAGCAAACGCCCTGCTGCAGGGAGGCGCTGCGAACGTCCCGCGCACGTCTCCCGAGAAAGTTCGCGGATCTGTTATCCGCACGTATGACTTTATGTCAGCGTACGTCAAGGACTTGAGTAATGTTGTTGACCTGGAAGCGATACGGGTAAGTGGCCTGAAATTGGGCGTCGACCCGCTTGGCGGCGCGGCAGTGCATTACTGGGCGCCTATTAAGGACCTCTATGACCTCGATCTTGTCATCGTGAACTCGCGTGTCGATCCAACATTCGGCTTCATGACCGTCGACCACGACGGCAAGATCCGCATGGACTGTTCCAGTCCTTACGCCATGGCCGGGCTCGTGCAGATCAAGGACCGGTTCGCCGTGGCATGGGCCAACGATGCAGATGCGGACCGGCACGGAATTGTCACACCGTCTTCTGGACTCATGAGTCCCAACCACTTCCTGGCGGTCGCAATCCGCTACCTCCTCACGCATCGCGCCGATTGGCCGGTGGCCGCTGCCATCGGCAAGACTCTGGTTTCAAGCGGTCTGATAGATCGGGTTGTGCATCAGCTCGGCCGCAAGCTCCTGGAAGTTCCGGTCGGCTTTAAATGGTTCGTGTCCGGGCTCTTCGAAGGAACCTGCTGCTTCGCCGGCGAGGAGAGCGCGGGAGCGAGTTTTTTGCGCCGCAACGGCACCACCTGGACCACAGACAAGGATGGCCTGCTTCTTGGCCTCTTGGCGGCAGAGATCACTGCGGTTACCGGGCACGACCCCGGTGAACATATGCGTGAACTTAACGCTGAGTTCGGCGCCTCGTATTACGCACGGATCGATGCGCCGCTGCAGCCAGAACACAAGGCCCGATTGGAAGCAATCGACTCCGATGCGGTCAGGGTGTCGGAACTCGCGGGCGAGCGAATCACCTCTAAGCTCACGCGAGCGCCCGGTAACGGAGCTCCCCTTGGCGGAGTCAAGGTCGAGACGGCGAATGGGTGGTTTGCCGTCCGGCCGTCGGGCACGGAGAACATCTACAAGATCTACGCTGAGAGCTTCAAAGACCAGGCGCATCTGGATGCCATCGTGGATCAGGCGCGACAGATCGTTGACGACGCGCTGTCTCCTGCATGAAGAACAACTTGATTGTGAAGCAGTTAGTCGCCACCGCGACAGATTCCGGCCTTCAGCTCGCACAATGACCGAAAGCCACATCAGGAGGGTGAGCATGCCTGTTCAAAGCCTCGAAACAATCGCTAATACGTTGGTGGCGGATGGCAAGGGCATCTTGGCGGCGGATGAGACGGTGGGCACTTTGACGAAACGCTTCGAGCAGCTCAAAATCCCGTCAACGCCAGAGAGCCGCCGGGATTATCGCGAACTGCTCTTCACCACACCGGGTTCGGCCGACTTCATTAGCGGCGTCATCATGCATGACGAGACCATCCGTCAGCAGGCGTCCAATGGCAAGCGGCTAACAGACGCCGTGCGCGATCAAGGGATTATTCCCGGAATCAAGGTTGACACTGGGGCAAAACCGCTTGCGGGCTTCGCAGACGAGACCGTCACGGAGGGTCTCGATGGTCTCAGAGAACGTTTGAAAGACTATCGTGCCATAGGCGCCCAGTTCGCGAAGTGGCGTGCAGTCATTCGCATCACGGATCAACTACCGAGCCAGACCTGTGTCAACGTGAATGCGCATGCGCTGGGCCGCTATGCCGCTATCTGCCAAGAACAAGGCATCGTGCCTATCGTCGAACCAGAAGTCCTGATGGAAGGTGCTCACACGATTGATCGCTGCCACACAGTGACGGGCGAGGTGCTCCAGGCAGTGTTCAATGCACTGTACGAGCAGGCGGTATCACTGGAGGGCATGCTGCTCAAACCCAATATGATCGTCTCCGGCAGTCACTGCCCGACACAGGCTTCGGTGAATGAAGTTGCCGACGCAACTTTGCGATGCCTTCTATGCCATGTCCCTGCGGCTGTCTCTGGGATCGTTTTCTTGTCTGGCGGCCAGAGCGATGTAGTGGCGACCGCGCATCTGAACGCAATCAATAGCGGCAGAGCAATCAAGCCGTGGAAAATTAGCTTTTCCTACGGACGCGCACTGCAGGATCTGGCATTAGCGACGTGGCTGGGTAACAAGCAAAACTACAGATCCGCTCAGGACGCTTATCATCATCGCGCTAAGTGCAATGCTGCTGCGAGCGTCGGCAAGTATACCGCGGCGATGGAAAGTGAGTTTAGCGGTGAGATGGCGAGAAGACATCGCTCTGAGCCCGGGGACGACTGAGTGACTATGTATTGGCATTGTCCCATAAGTAATGCAAGCAGCCGTGCCCGCCTGTTGGTAGCGATTGTGATGACTATAGTTCGAGGGCATGGATAAACCTGTGTCCTCCCCGCGGATATAATGGAGGCTGAATGAGGCCTGGTGTAGAAAGCGGTAGCTGCTCTCCACTGGGCGCGACGGTTCACCCCGGCGGCGTCAATTTCAGCGTATACTCGAAGAATGCCGAATCGGTAGAGTTGCTCTTGTTTGAAAGTGCAGAAGCCACCAAGCCGGCACGAGTGATCACTTTAGATCCCCGCAGGCACCGCACCTATTACTATTGGCACGTCTTTCTTCATGACCTGATGCCGGGTCAGGTCTATGGTTTTAGAGCTGTGGGGTCGTTCAAGCCCGACTTGGGCTTGCGCTTCGATGGCAACAAGGTCCTGCTCGATCCTTACGGCCGTGCTGTCGCCATCCCCAAGGCATACAGCCGAAGGGGCGATGCGGCCGCGGCCATGAAGAGTGTCGTTGCCGACCCCGATTCGTATGATTGGGAGGGTGACCAGCCGCTCCAACGGCCGTTCGTAGACACTGTCATCTATGAATTGCATGTTCGCGGCTTCACTCGGCATCCAAGCTCAGGCGTTACGATCCAAAAGGCGGGTACATATGCGGGATTGATTGAAAAGATTCCTTACCTCACCGACCTCGGGATTACTGCGGTTGAGCTGATGCCAGTCTTCCAGTTCGATGCTACCGATGCCCCTGTGGATCACACTAACTATTGGGGATATTGTCCTGTGTCGTTCTTTGCGTCGCACCGCGCCTACAGTTCGCGGCAAGACCTGCTCGGTCCGATGGACGAATTCCGCGACATGGTCAAAGCTCTGCACCGGGCGGGTATCGAGGTAATCCTGGACGTGGTGTTCAACCACACGGCTGAGGGCAATGACCGCGGGCCGACATTTTGCTTTCGCGGCCTCGAGAATGAGGCCTACTACGTCCTGGAACATGACCGCAGTCGCTACGCCGATTACTCCGGCACAGGCAATACCCTCAATGCCAACCAGCCAATCGTCCGCCGAATGATCCTGGACAGTCTTCGTTACTGGGTCACAAAGATGCACGTAGACGGATTTCGGTTCGACCTCGCTTCCGTGCTGGCGCGCGATGAAACGGGAACGCCAGTGCCAAGACCTCCCATCATATGGGACATCGAGTCGGACCCGGTTCTCGCGGGCACAAAGATGATAGCCGAGGCGTGGGATGCCGCCGGTCTATATCAAGTTGGTAGCTTTGTCGGCGACAACTGGCACGAATGGAACGGCCGCTTCCGCGACGACGCCCGCCGTTTCCTCAAGAGCGACCGCGGGACGGTGTCGAACTTGGCGGCCCGCTTGCTGGGCAGTCCTGACATATACGGACACCGGCAGCGCGAGCCCGAGCAAAGCATAAATTTCGTTACGTGCCACGACGGCTTTACCCTGAACGATCTCGTGTCCTACAGCGAGAAACATAATACTGATAATGGCGAAGGCAATCGCGATGGCATGAATGACAACCTCAGCTGGAATTGCGGCACTGAGGGAGCGGTTGAAGACCCGGAAATTGAGGCCCTTCGCTCTCGGCAGATCAAGAATTTTATTACACTGAACATGCTCGCTTTTGGCACCCCGATGCTCTTGATGGGTGATGAGGTGCGGCGCACACAACAAGGGAACAACAATGCCTACTGCCAGGACAACGACATTAGTTGGTTCGACTGGAATTTGCTGAAGCGGCACGCCGACATTCACCGGTTTGTCAAACTGCTGGTCGCTTTTCGAGCCCGCCGAGATGTGGTGATCGAAGAGTCCAGGCTCTCACTCAACCAACTATTGGGACAGGCGCAAATCCAGTGGCATGGCGTCGCCCTGCATAGGCCCGATTGGAGTGACGATTCGCATTCCATAGCTTTCACAGTTAGTAGTCTACGCGGCAGCTTTACACTTCATGTAATGCTAAATGCCTACTGGGAACCGCTCGCCTTCGAAATACCGTCTAACGGCACCCGAAAAAGCCGCCGCTGGCGACGCTGGATCGATACTTCGCTGCAATCGCCGGAAGACATTTGTGCCTGGGAGCAAGCACCTATCCTGTCGCAGCCGAAATACCTAGTTGCGTCCCGCTCCTTAGTGCTTTTAGTCGAGCCTGCCGAATGACGAACGTTATTCAAATGGCGAATGAGCCTGCAAGTGCCCGATGAACATTACAATCAGGCGGTCGCCGACGTTTCGCTGATCGCGTGTCCGCACTGCGATCTTTTGCAGCGCCTGCCGAATCTCGCATCGGCGGCCTCAGCACGCTGTCCTCGCTGCAATCAGGAGCTGTGGCGGCGGCGTGAGGACTCGTTGAACCGCACACTGGCGCTCGCGGTCACGGCGGCGGTCCTCTATTTGATCGCCAACACGGTGCCGATGCTGGGGCTTACAGTTGTCGGGCGCGGAGCTTCGACAACGGTTATCGGCGGGGCCCTCCATCTATGGCAGAACGGCCAAGCGACCGTGGGGCTGCTGGTGCTGTTCACCGCGGTTGTGGCGCCGGCGCTGCAGATTACCTTGATGCTTGCGATTGTGCTTGGTACGCGCCTCACACCAGCACCCAAGTGGACGGGGACGCTGCTTCGCCATCACGGGACAACGCAAACGTGGAGCATGATCGAGGTAATGATGCTCGGTGTATTGGTGGCGCTGGTGAAGATCGCAGATTATGCGACGGTGATACCAGGTACGGCGCTCTTTGTACTGGGAGCGCTGATCGGGGTGCTCGCAGCGATGCAGGCGAGCTTCGAACCGCGTGAGGTCTGGGAAAGAATTGAATGGGCCAAGCCGCCCGGCAGCGGCGGGCAATTGACGGGCCGGATTCTAAGAGGCGGGTGATGGCTGCCCGAGCTTTAACCGCGATGCAGCAAGGGCTGCAGGGCTGCGAGACCTGCGGACTCCTCTCACATCCGGCACCAGGAGAAGAAGAGGGAAGATGTCCGCGATGCGGTGACGCGCTGGAATTCCGCAAGCGTGCCAGTATCCAGCGCGCGTGGGCGTTCCTGGTCGCTGCCGCGATCTGCTATGTGCCCGCGAACGTCTTGCCCGTGCTTACGACCACTACTGCGGCAGGTACTGACTCCGACACAATCCTGCAGGGCGTCGTGCTCCTGTGGTCACCAACCGGATGGCCCCTTTCGCTGATCGTGCTGGTGGCGAGCATCATGATTCCGAGCGCCAAGATCCTGGCGCTTGGTTACTTGCTGCTTGCCGTGCAGCGGGGGTCGGCGAAGAGCAACGAGCAACGCACGCGCCTCTACCGCACGGTGGAGTTTATCGGAAGATGGTCGATGGTCGACGTGTTTGTTGATACCTTCACCGCGGCCTTGGTGCAGCTACAGCCGCTGATGTCGGTGGAGCCCGGCCCTGGACTGATTTTTTTTGCGGCGGTAGTAGTGCTGACGATGCTGGCGGTAGAGGCGTTCGACCCGCGATTGATCTGGGATGCGGCGAGCGCGATGGAGGCTCAAAATGCCTGATGAGCACACACAGTCCTCTTCAGTTCCGGAGGCGCGAGCGCTGTCCAGAAGCAGGACGCGGATTTCTCTTGTCTGGGTGATTCCGATTGTGGCGGCGTTGGTTGGCGTATGGGTCGCGGTTACCAGAATCGAGAGTGAGGGGCCGAAAATCACCATCGAATTCGGATCGGCTGAGGGACTTGAAGCCGGCAAAACCAAAATCGAATACAAAGGCGTCGAGATCGGAACGGTGACATCCATACAGCTCTCGCCCGATCACCGGCGGGTGCTGACGACGGCGCAGATGGCGCCCAAGACCGAAGACTTCCTGGTTGAAGACACGCAATTCTGGGTCGTACGCCCGCGCGTCTCCGGCGCCACCGTGACGGGGTTGGGAACCTTAATCTCGGGTGCGTATATCGGGATAGAGATTGGAGGTTCGACGCATGAGAAGCGCGATTTCGTGGCGCTCGAAACGCCGCCGGTCGTGAGCGGTGACGTCCCTGGACGCTTCTTCGTGCTGAAGAGTGCGGACCTTGGTTCACTCGATATCGGGACGCCGGTCTTCTTCCGGCGGCTGCAAGTCGGCGAGGTCGTATCCTATGCCCTGGACAAGGATGGCGGGTTCTTCACCCTCAAGATATTCGTGAAGGCTCCTTACGATCATTACGTCAACCCGAACTCTCGCTTCTGGCAAGCCAGCGGAGTCGATATGCAGCTCTCGGCCAACGGCCTCAGCGTGCAGACCCAGTCGCTCCTCTCGATATTGATCGGCGGTGTCGCGTTCGAGACGCCCGCCAGGAGTTCGATCCTGCCGGCCGCAGATGCGAATTCAGTATTCACCCTCTATGTCAACCATGCTCAGGCCTACGAGCCGCCGCCTCGAAATCCACAGATGTTCGAACTTATATTCAATGAATCGGTGCGGGGTCTTGCGCCAGGTGCGCCAGTTGAACTGCGCGGCATCAAGGTAGGGGAGGTCGTGGATATTCGGGCACAGGTCGACATGAAAACCCTCAGGTTCTCGGTACCCGTAATTATCCAGCTTGATGCTCAAAGACTGGGGGTCAAGGTCCTTGACCTAGGACAGGGCGCAGATCTCGCGGCCATGCGCCGAAAGCTGATCGATTCGATGGTGGCGCATGGAGTGCGTGCGCAGCTAAGGACCGGAAGCTTGCTGACCGGGTCGGCCTTTGTCGCATTCGATTTTTTTCCGGGCGTCTCTCCCGCAACCGTGGACTGGTCGCAGACTCCACCGGAATTGCCAACCACGCCCGGGCAACTCGAAGCAGCCGAGGCGAGTCTCGCCAATATTGTCAAGAAACTCGACAAGATGCCGTTGCAGCAGATCGGCGACAATCTGCAAAGGTCCCTGTCGGATCTTGATCTGACACTCGTGAGTGCGCGCGGTACGCTTGACAAGGCGAGCACCACCCTCGTCACGGCCAATGGCGTTGTCGAGCCAAGCTCTGCACAGATGCAGGAAGTCGCCCAAACGCTGCAGGAACTGAGGCGCGCAGCGCGGTCGGTGCGAGTTCTCACCGATTATCTGGAGCAACATCCTGAAGCGCTCGTTCGCGGCAAGCGAGGAAAGGCGCAATGATGGCGCAACGCAAAGCGTATCTGCTGACGATCGCGCTCGCCGCGGTTGCACTGTGGGCTTGCGGCACTTCGGCCTCATCGCATTTCTACCGGCTCGACTCTGCCGCAACTCCGAACGGCGCGGCCCCCCTGCAGACCGCGGTGATGGTCGGGCCCGTCGCCGTGCCTGCCGCGGTGGATCGCCCCGAGTTCGTGGTCCAGGTCGCGCCGAACCGCGTCGAGGTCGACGAATTCAATCGCTGGGATGCGCCGCTCGATGACAGTATCGCCCGTGCCGTCGCCGGTGACCTGAGCGTGCTCCTCGCCAGCCCGAACGTAACCACCGCGCCCCTGGCTGACTTCAACCCAGCCTATGGCGTGACAATCAACGTCCAGCGCTTCGAATCGGTTAAGGGTGAGACCGCTTTGGTCGACGCCGTTTGGGCCGTGCGCAGCGCGCCAAGCGGGAAGACCCGGTCGGGCCGCACGATAGCGAGGGAAGCTGTGCAAGGCGAAGGCTTCGACGCGCTCGCCGCGGCCCACAGCCGGGCACTCGCCAAGGTGAGCGGTGACATCGCCGCGGCGATCCGAGCTGAAGCCGGTAGGAATATGTAATCAACACGTTAACTGTGGGTAAAGGAACGAGTTGTCCTCAGTCCACCGACGCTGTGGCGATTCCTCTCGAGGGAGCCGCGAGTTGAGGGTGGTGCCGTAATGATTTCGATGATATTCAAGTTCCCCGCAGTTGCGTTCGTGAGCTCATTGATACTGTTTCTTGCCGCAACTCCCGCGCGTCAGCAGTGCTATTCCTGCTGCAGATATCGGAGCGATGACCTCGCTGGTGTGGGATAACCTTGAGCGCCGCTATCCGGTACGGCGCAACCAACCAAACACCTGGACCGTCCAGAGAGTCAATGGTCTCCACGCGCTCGACAAATCAGCCAGTTTCGATGAGATCGGCAGTGCTTCTGTCTCCCAGATGCTTGACGATGTACCAGGAAGCGGCAACTGGCAGCGCCCGGCCCGCTTGGGCTATTTACTGATTGCTTTTCCGGAACCGCGCGGGCAGTGGGATGTCCCCTTTGCCGGCTGGCATCTGGACTTTCCGGCGTCCGACTCGCTCGAAGGGTTGTTCCTAGTGAGGCCATTCACCTGCTTGCAGCACTTGCCCCACCGCGGCGGAGCGACATTGGCGGTCGCTGGATCGCATCTGCTTGTGGAGGATCTCATACGAAAACACGCGGACCGACAGATGCATTCGGCTGATGTTCGGAAGGCTCTGATTCGAAGCTACTCTTGGATGAAGGCGCTTTGCTCACGCGGCGAAAGAGCCGATCGCATCGAGAGGTTCATGGATTTAACAGGTCATGTCGGCGGTGCCCAGTTGCGCGTAGTCGAGATGACGGGTGAGCCTGGCGACGTCTTTTTAGTCCATCCGCTAATACTGCATACAGCGTCGAGAAATTGCGCGAACGTTCCAAGAATGGTGCTTTCGAGTTTCGTATATAGGCACCGGGTCGACCCTTCGCGTATTCCCGGTGTTTTTTAACCTTGAACTTGCGTAGGTCCTTTTCGTTAAAAAAACTCGTCGGTCAGCGATCGCAAGATCGATCCGGACGCCATGGCCCTGAGCCAATCGAAGTGCGCGAATGTTAAAGCCAGCCGGGCAGGCAGATTTTAATGTTCGAGCACGTGCGAAGTGGGATTGGTCCGCTCGGCGTATTTCTCGACTTGATGACGCCGCTTTCCAGGCGTCTGGGCCCTGATCTCAATAGTGATACGGTAGGGAACGTACAAAAGGCCGGGTTTCAAATTCGCCGCGAGGAAAACGTTTACCTCGACATCATTAAGGCCATCGAAGGCGTCGAGGATCCAATCTCACCGATGGCTTAAACTTCTGCGCCAATAAGCCGGACTACTTAAAGGTCTCGTGCCTTTTCATCTCTTCATATCTCCTTGACAATACGGGTAGAGGTTCTGCATCTCATGTCCAAGAAACCTGTACGTTTGCGCCGTGACAACGCTATCCAAGCGCACTGCCATCGGGCGGGCCGATCTTGAGGTCCCTGTGCTCGACGCGGATCGAACATGATCGACGCCCTCAATCCTGCCAGCAATTTTTCCCGCCGGCCAGTGTTACGACGTTGCTGAATGCTTTGAATGCTATTTTCCGCATCGCCCGCATCGATCCTTCATTTTCCCAAGGTTAACAGTGTATGACTGAGGACCTTCTCCGCCAGCGAATGGTGCCGCATGCCGGCACCTACTGTCGCGAGCTGCCCGTGAGCATTGAGCGGTTGTATGAGAATGCGATCGATTGGGAGCATCTTCCCTATCTCCATCGCAACAGTTTCGCGCAAATTGAATGCGCCGACGCGGGAGTATGGGGCTTCCGTGCCCGCGTATGGCCACAGCCTTACAACGAGCGACGAAGTGTCGTGATCGAGCAGCGGCTTGACCGGGAGCTGCGGCGCTGGATTACCAGTACGATCGATGGCCCGGGAACGGGGACTGAAGTGTGGACTCATGCGTTCTCGCTGGCAGAGCGCCAGACGCTGGTGGTGGTCGATTTCTTCGTGCCGGGAGTCGATGAAGCGCGGAAGATAGAAATTGGTCGCTTTTATACCAACCTCTATGCACGGCTCTATGACGAAGACGTCCTGATGATGTCCGAGCGGCAAGTGCAACTCGACACCTCTTGCGCACGTGTGACGGACAGTACGCCACCAATGGTGCTCGGATCCTTGGCCGAGGTCCGCGCGCGGCTTCCGGTTAGGATAGATAGCGGTGGACAGAAGTTTTGCGTCGTCGAGAGCCGAGGAGAGTTAGTCGCTTATTCGACGGTATGCCCACATCTGCTGGGGCCGCTCGGAGAGTCAAAAGTACGCGATGGAATCGTCCAATGTCCATGGCACGGGTACATCTACGACATCCGCACACGAAAGTGCGTCAGCGGTGCTAATCTCAGTCTGGCGACTGCGCCGCGAGTGAGGGTCGATGCAGACTCGCGTGTGGTACTCGAATTTCGCTGAGTCGTAACCGCAACCAACCGCATCCGCAACGTGGCGGCCGGTGAAGCTCTGCCATGATTCTGGCGACCGCCTCGGAAGCGCTTCCGTCCGCAGCAGCTAAGCCCGGCGGGGCGATCATTCGCATAACAGCGGACGGCAAAATCGACCCAAAACCGATCGTGAGGGGCCTACTTGGGCTTGCGGGTCTGACCACATAGCTAACGCGACAGTGATGACTCTGACAGACTGCCAGTAGCGCCAAAATAGCTTTGCATCGCTCCCGCAAGGGGCGATGCGATTGCAGCTGGATCAACTCAAACGGGGGTGCGGTCTTCTAGCCGAAACCCGATCTTCACCTGCACTTGGAATTCGGGCTGGCCGTTCCTGACGGCACCCCGAATCTGATCAACCTCAAACCAATCAAGGTTTCGGAGGGTCTGGCGTGCCTTGGCTAGGGCGTTGCGAATCGCATGATGCGTGCTTTCGTGGGACACACCGACAACTTCGATGATTTTGTATGTTTTTTCTGGCATGGTGGGATCCCTTTGGTTGGAACTGCCATGGGGCATGATTTCGATGCTCAGAAACAGCCTACTTTGGACCCGCTGTTGTACAGCTCTGGTGCGTTATCGGCCATCTTGTGGGCTAGAGGTCGTGTTCGAGAAGACTTGGCTCGCACGTGACGCTCAATGGCGACGGAACATACTTGGGGCGATCACGTTCCTTGCTGCTCATCACGCGCCGTTCTAGATATCGTATTTGTGTGGTGCTGATTCCAACGAAGGTAGTTGAGCGCGACTTTGTGCGCCGCAGTGAATGGCACTCGAATCTCACGGTTATGCTCGGTGCTCCCTCGACGACCCCTATTGACTGAATAGTTCCGGGCCACCACTGCCCCTGACCTGAGCGAACCATCCATATCCAAACGGGGCTTCCGCATGCCAAGCCGTTTATCTCAGATGCCTCCATAAATACCCTCCCGAAAATTGTAACCGTACCTCAGCGTGGCTGTGTATCGCGCAGATGCCGAGCCAATAATGGTGTCACAACACTGTTTCTAAGAGAGAAATCACTTGGTCTTCAGTGGCGGCCTCGTTCGTCAGGAGTGAGGCTCCGCGTTGGGCGAAACGGCTCGCCACTGCATGGAGCTGCTCGCGGTCGATACCGACGTCACGAAATCGTCTTGGCAGTCCCAGCTCCGCAATTAGAGCCGTCAACTTCTCAGCTAGTCGATTCGATGCGTCGCGGTCGCTCGTATCCGGCTGCGCTACGCGGAGTATACGGGCAATTTCTGCTTGACGCGCCAGTATTGCGGTATCCCCGTCCGCCGTCCAACGTATGCAAGCCGGTAACGTCAAGCACGCCGAGACCCCATACGGAAGGCGGCATATAGCGGCGAGCTCATACGCCAACGCGTGGCTGGGAAGAGCCGGCGTTGTAGCTCTGAGAGATTGAGTGCGTAGCGGCGAGTGGTCAGCGAGCCAGGCGCCGAGTTGGCAGCGCAGGCGGACATCCAAATTGCCGGAGGCTCTCTTGCTGCGGGGCAGGTCGGTGAAAAGTGCCATTAGGGCGGAGAGCTTGATGGCATCGCCGACAGCGTGAGCGGGAGAAGCGCAAAGAACCTCTATGGCATGGTCGATTGCCATAATTCCTGAGCTCAGCCACAGGGGCATCGGCGTTGCCAACGTAGCAGCGGGGTCGTACAGAATGATGCGGCTGGCGACTGCCGACGCAGTATACGAGCGTTTGACACCAGCTTTGAAGTCAGTCGCGCTGAAGCTCCGGGTATACTCTGAACCGGAGAGAGTGGTTGGGATGCTGATTTGCGGAATGAGTGTCGCTGCCAGAGCGCCGCGGCTCTTCATGAATGATCCAAGGAGCTGCGAAGTGGTCAGATTGGCTGCCAGGCATGTTCGGACTGCTTTTGCGGCGTCGATAACGCTCCCGCCTCCGAGAGCAACTACCAGGTCGGCGTTGCAGTTGCGGGCGGCGGACGCCGCTTCGACTACAACGTCCAGAGGGACATGCTCGAATGCGGCGATGAAGGTTGTGGCGAGCCGCTTTCCAAGAATCCTGGATACCTGCTGAAATGGTGCCTGATACTTCAGCGAGCGGGGGGCGAGTAGGAAAACCCGTTGTCCAGTGAACCGCTCGACCTCTGATTCCAGATAGCCCTCTATCGAGTTTGCGCCATAGAGAATGCGCTCAACAGTAGGCAGGAACTGGATCAGCCCGACAAACTCATGGTGGACAGCTGTATCCACTAATTACTCACATTCTCTGCCCCGGCGACTTCGGCCCACGTTTCGCCAGAGCTAATAGGTGTTTCAGGCCGCCGCAGACGCGAAGTTGGCACGAATTTGGGACGATCGAGGCCCCGGCGGTTGGTGTCGCGTCTTTGAAGCCGCCTCATCGGCGCCGACACGAAGCCTACAGTGATTGGCGGATTGTTCCGATGCTGGCTTAATGAAAAAGATTCGAGCCTGACTTTCACAACGGGCAGGCCTCCAGCTGCTTCGACTCGCTGCACGGTCCCGGGCCACCAGCGGCCTTTGCCAAAACGAACAATCCACACCCATACCGCGGTACCCAAGGCCAGCTCTTTCGCTTCCGACGGTTCCATTGGTTCCCGAGATTCAGCCGATGCTCTCGATTCGAGCTCGTGAGTTAGAGATCGAGCGCCGCAGCCAGCGCCGCCTGCTGGACTTCAAGTTCGCGCGGCAGATCCGCATCGATCCGGTCGAAGAACTCTTCCTGCGAGCGAAGCTCCACTGCCCACTCCTCACGTTTGATGGCGAGTGCCTCGTCAAGCCGTGCAGCCGTGACGTCAAGCCCGGTGAGATCCAGATCAGACTTGCAGGGAACTAGCCCAACAGCGGTTTGCTCTGCCCCCACACTACCGTGGATACGCTCCGCGACCCACTTGAGGATCCTCAGGTTCTCACCATAGCCGGGCCACAGAAACGAGCCATCCCTGTCCTTTCTGAACCAATTGACCATGAAGATCTTAGGCGGGTGGGTAAGCTTGCTGCGCATACCAAGCCAGTGACTTATGTAATCGGCGACGTTGTAGCCGCAGAACGGGAGCATCGCCATCGGATCACGGCGCACCACGCCGACCCTGCCAGTTGCTGCGGCGGTAGTCTCTGAGCCCATCGTCGCTCCCAGGTACACGCCATGTGTCCAGTCGAATGACTCGAGAAGCAGTGGAATTGTAGTAGCGCGACGTCCGCCGAAAATTATCGCTGAAATCGGCACTCCTCCGGGGGCATCGGCCTCAGGTGTGTACGCCGGATTGTTGGTCATCCGACAGGTGAAACGGCTGTTGGGATGGGCGGCGGGTTTACCTGAGTTCTGATCCCACGGCCTTCCCTGCCAATCCAACGTCCCAGCCGGCGGATCCGTTTCCATGCCTTCCCACCACACGTCGCCGTCGCGTGTTAGCGCCACGTTGGTGAAGATCGTGTCGCTTCGGATCATCGCCGTCGCATTTGGATTCGACCGGGCGCTGGTTCCGGGAGCGACACCGAAATAGCCGGCCTCAGGATTGACGGCCCACAGTCGTCCGTCAGCGCCGACCCGCATCCAGGCGATGTCGTCACCGACTGTGAAGACGCGCCATCCCTTGAAAGCGCTGGGCGGGGTCAGCATTGCTAAATTGGTCTTGCCGCATGCGCTGGGAAAGGCGGCAGCAATATAAGTGGTTTCCCCCTCCGGGCTCTCCAGTCCTAATATCAGCATGTGCTCGGCGAGCCAGCCTTGCTTGCGGCCGAGATAGCTGGCGATCCGCAGACCAAAACATTTCTTACTCAACAGCGCATTGCCGCCGTAATTGCTCCCAACGGAACAAACCATGTTGTCCTGCGGGAAATGACAGATCAGGCGCTTGCTAAGATCGCACTCGAGCGTGCAGTGCATGCCGCGCTGAAAATCATCGCTGGTACGCAGCAGCTCGGCAGCCGGGCTTCCCATCCGGGTCATAATTCGAAGGCTCAGCACGACGTAGAGGCTGTCGGTCAATTGCACGCCAAGTTTGGCCAGGGGAGACCCTGCTGGACCAAGGACATAAGGAACCGCGTACATCGTCCGGCCTTGGTACGCACCGGCGAGCCAACCCTTAAGCCTTCGTTGTGTCTCATCGGGATCCATCCAGTTGTTCGTGGGTCCAGCCTCGTCCCGGCTCGGAGTGCAAACGTACGTGAGCTCCTCGCTTCGCGAGACGTCGCTAGGATGGGATCGGTGGAGATAGCAGTGGGGGCGCTCGCGATGGTTGAGCGGCATCAGTACGCCGGCGTCAATCGCCTTGGCCGTTAGCCGCCGCCTTTCTTCTTCCGAACCATCGCACCAAATCAGGTTTTTGGCCTGGGTCAAGCGGGCCATCTCATTTACCCAAATCGCCAAAGGCGAACGAGCCGTGCCTGTGGTGCAACTTGCAATCGTCATGACGCGACTGAGCCCTCCCTGCGGTCGGGAAACATATCTTTCTCGACCACGCGTAACACTTCGAAAATCGCCTCGGCGGTCGGTGCTTCGAGCAATGCTCGCGTAGCATCGGCTCCCGCGAACATCTGTGAGAGTTTCGCAAGCCAAGGCAGGTACAACACGTAAAATTTGAGACCCAGAATGAAAAAGAGGTGCGTCAGATTGCCATCTAGAGCGTCGAAATCGACACCACGTGTGGATCTTCCCAACACCATGAACGGCCTCACCACGTGCTCGGGATGCCGATACATCGTGTGCAGGAAAACAACCCCATTGCCGACCGCGCTCGGCATGATGTTCTCGCGCTCAATCAACGCGTGGACGAACCAAGCCTGATCGCGAACCAAGCCCAGCCGGTGGGCCAAACCCGCGAGCTCTTCAACGACGCCCATCTTCGTGCTGGCTGCTAGCTCCGGGATAATGTGATTCGGCTGAAAACAGCTCTCCAGGGCCAGCATTCGCCTATGGGGGGACTCAGTGCCTTTTACCTCAAAGCGGCGCGGAACGACCCCGAGCATCTGGTCGTCAAGCCAGGCGTCGATCATCGCTTTGCGGAAACGCCACTGATTGCCGATTTTGACGCCGGGGATTTCGCCTTCGGACACGAGCTTGAGCAGTGTGCGCTCATTAACGCTCAGGTAGGCGGCCAGCTCCTTCAGCGTCAGAAGTCTGTCGTCCGAACGAGCAGGTTTGATTGACATAGCGCTGATTTAGCGCGATGTTACGAGAAATTCAATGGATGCGGAGATTTACCTTGTTTTACGAAGCTTTCGTTAGACATCACCGCTATCCTGAGCCAGGTTCTAAGCGAAAGATCAAGCGGGTTTTCACCGCCGACGAGAAGCAGGATCTCAGCGGCCGGGTGTTCCGAAAATTGCGCCTGGACTATATCGATTTTTCCGCAGCCGATCTTCGCGATGCACGCTTCGAAGATGTTTCGCTATATGGCTGTGACTTCTCCGGCGCGGATCTGAGAAGTACGGCTTTCCTGGACTGCGATCTTCGCTGCGCTCATTTCGCGCGGGCTGTCTTTGGGAGCAACTCATTCAAGCGAAGTTGGCTCACCGGCGCCGAGGACGTTTCATATCTTCTGTTCGAATATATACGGGCGCGCGGAGGCCATTTCGCCTACTGCTAGTGAGACTGGTGCATCTAATGAGCTGGGCAGGACCTAACAAAATTGGTGACTTCCTTAACGGCGTGGCGCACAGCCCATGGAAACGTCCACCCGAAAAAGCCGGCGTTTATGTGATATCCAAGAGACCATGGGAAGAGGTGCCAGCGACGGCGGATGGAGTGCTCTACGTTGGCCAGGCGGCATACCTGCGATACCAAATCGGGCGATTGTTGTGCGACCTGCTCGGGTTTACCGGTGATAATCCGTCTGCCGAAGACGCCTATCAGCACAAGGGTGGCCACTCTTTATGGTCGCATTACTGTCTGCCACGCCACATCGAGCCTGCCGACCTATATCTGGGATGGTGCTCGGAGTGTTTGTGCATCCCATGTGCTGAAACGAAGCTGCTACAAATGATGCGCACGGGGCCCCACCGCCTTACGATCTGCTCCAACCACCGCCCAGTCCTCGACCTCCGGCAAAACTGCTGCGGGCTGATGCCCGCTGTCCTCAATTCCAACGGGCGTCGTAGCTAATCGAGCGTTACCAGGGGAGGCCGGCCATGCTCCTGAAGCGAAGCCTCCTCGTTCATGAACTTCCAGCTGAATTGTGCGATCCGAGCTGAAGCCGACTGACCTCTTTTGCTGGCTTTTTTGGATCCCTCGCAAAGCGAGTGAGCTTCATTGCTTGCGCGGTTGGCTCATTTGCAGACTCACCAATCGCGCGACCAGGATGGCAAGATAAAATTGTCCCATGATGCCTTCTGCCACGGCCGAATAGCGGGCTTGCAGGGTCAACGGGACTATGTCGCCAAACCCAATCGTCGACAGAGTAGTCAGGCTGAAATAGATGAAGATTGGGAAAAGCGGCTGAAGCTCAGCGGGCCCGCCCGAAGCGAGATTCGCCGAACCGCCGAAGCTAAATGCGTTGGGCTGAAGCTGGAAGATCACGATATAGAACAGGCCCCAAGTGAAACCGAGCAACAGGTACACAGATATCGACATGGCGATGGTTTCGCCGGTGACCTCCTTCTGCTTGAGCACGCTGCGCAGTTCGCTCCAGGTGACGTAAGCAATGAACACAAGCCACGAAATCGAGCTGAACAAGTACAGCCGGCGGTTGGGTTCGATCATCACCGCCAGACGTTCCGCAAAGGCAACCAATGCTAATGCGAATCCTACGATGCTGCGCCGCCGCTTCTGATGTAACAGCGCTTCCCTTTCACCTACCAGCTCGTCCACGTTAATGGTGTAGAGCGCAACCAGAAGCAGCACCACCAACACGATACTGAACACCAACTCTCCAAGTTTGGCCTCGCCTATCAGGGGCCGTACCCCGAACAAGGCTACGATCGCGATTAGCAGAGCAGTATGCCTGCGCGGCATGAAATGCCGGCGCACCATGCGACCCAAACGCTTCGAAACGCTCTCACGCATTAGCATCGAGTGTGCTCCACTGCTTAATCGAACACTTACTGAGTCTGGGATCGATGAGTCAGGTTGCGGCGCGAAACGCCTCCGTTGCTTCGCGCCCGAGCCTCTTTGCCGTCAATCGAGCCAGAGTTTACGGGCTTTGGTCCATTGGACCAAGGGCCGATAGCTAAATCACCAAAGACAGGGTGCCTGCGGCGATCAGCGCGCCTGCCCATACCGCATCAAGGTTGATCCAGGCGCTGCGCAGAATCTTAAGGCCGATCCACTGGTAAACGGCGAAGGCAACCGTTCCCATCACCAGCAGCATCGCACTGGTATGGAGCAGGACGATTGCCCCGGTTTGCTCGACACCGAGCGAGGCACCGGCCGGCATCGTCATAGTCATTGCATGATGAGTATGCGGCGACATTGAGGCTGACCGCAGGTCCACAAGTATCGGAAAAAGCATCAGGCCGGCTCCGTGTGCCGTCGCCATCAGGAACGACCACGCAACCAGTTCGGTCGAGTTGACGCGCATCGCGACCCATCGCGGATGCGCCCGCGGACGCCAGAAGCGAAATAAGCCAAATGCGATGAGGGCGGCCGCACCCAATGGCCGCAACCATCCTGAAGCCGGCTTCATCGCCGCTGCGATCAAAGCGACTATCAGCGCGACCGAGAGCAGATGGCCAATCGCGATTGGGAACAGCGCCGTGATTACTTTGGTGCGGCGCCGTTCCTGTAATCCGAGTGCCACCGCGAACAGCCATCCCATCGAAGGATCGATGCCGTGGTAAGCGCCGAGCATCGCAACGGCAACCCACGGCCACAATCCATTCATGGATAGCAGTATGAATCAGATGAAGAGTCGCCGCCTTCGAGCCGGATCTGGTGCGCGCGTTCGCCGGTGAACGGCACGAAGAACTGGGGGTCGATCTCGAGTCTTCCGTCTGGCTTGGCATTGACCATAGTAACCCAGCCGCGGATACCCTCGGGATAGAATTGCGCGTCCCAGGTGCTGTACAGCGAATTGCTCAGGTAAATGCGGCGCCCGTCACGGCTCAGTTCGAGCATCTGCGAACCGCCGTTTAATGCACCGGCCTTGGGATGCGGAGCATGCGAGACGATGCCACCGAGGCGAACCTTGCCAGTCAGCTTCGGCCGGAACGGATCGCTTACGTCCCATTGCTGGAGATCGCCGGTGCCGAAGCACGCAATATAGAGGAAACGGTCGTCGAGACTGAGATTGATATCGGTGATAAGCGGCGGCACTGCCTTGAACGGTTTTAGTGCCGGCGGCAATTGCTCAGGGTCGGCGGGTTCGGCTGGGATCTCGATGATTTTTTGCGTCGCCCAGTTGCCGTTGTTGCGATGCCACGTCCAGATAGACGCCGAAAGATCTTTGGTTGAAATAACCACGCCGACAAACCCATAAGCTCGAGTTGGATCATGTGCGGGACGCAGTTCCAGCGCCATTTGGTTTTCGGAGCCGAGATCGAGTGATTGAAGGTGGCGGCGCCTGCGCAAATCCCAAATATGGAGGGCGTGGCCATATTTGCCTGCCAACAGCAGGTCAGGCTGCACTCCATGTTCGACCATGTTCGGCGTACCCCATTCGCTGGTGATCGCGACGTCGTAGCCGAGGTGCCACCAAAAATCGTAGGCGAGGTATTGCGGACCGCGGTCCACTTCCCATCGGCCGAGCACGTCAAAGCTTTCATGATCCAGCAGGAACAGGCCTCCGGGACCTTCGCCCTCGGGCGTCCCCAGGGCACTGACATAGATGGCGTCGGGTCCGCAATGGACCGTATGGGGACGGCTATAACCAGTGCGTGCCGCAAGTTCTTCCGGCTCGATTGTTCGGACTATTCGTGGACTACGCGGCTCCGGCTTGGTGTCAACGATATAAATGCGTGAGGAGCGCAGACCTGGCACGATCAGATAACGGCGCTCAACGTGTGGATGCGGGGCATAGGGGCACAACGCCGCGCTGCACGCATTCCAGCCGAAATGATGGTATTCGTCGCCGGCGAGCGGGGTCTCGACCCGGCCAACGATCTGGCTGTAGGTCGGCGACCGCGGATCTGTGTCGAGCACACAGACGGCGTCGGGGCGACCGTTTGAGGGATCGGGATTGAAGGCCACGACATACGCCAGCCGTTCACGCGGCGCCTGCATTGCCATCCGTGGCGATGGATAAAAGGTTTGATCCGTTTTCCAGAGAGCCATAGAACGTTCCTGCCGAGGTAGATTCATCGCCACGATAACTTGAGCAACCGGCGTCTTTCAACAACAGTTTGCACCGGCCCGAGACACATTCTTGCAAAGCGCGACTCAGATGCTCTAAGAATTCCTTCAGCGACCAGGAGGTCGGAACCCTTCAAGTCAGCGCGAGGTCGGTCATGAATGTGTACGTTGATTCGGATTCTCATCTGCTCGAACCTAATGAAATCACCACCGAATATGTCGGTTCGAAGTATCGCGAACTGGTTCCGCAGGTGGTGGAGCGCGAGGGCATCGCCTATATAAAAATCGAGGGGCGGGTGTTCGACGAACTGCCGATTGCAGCGGCTGGTATACCAAACGGCCTTAGCGACCTCGACAAAACGCTTCATACGAAATGGGATGAGGTGCCGGCGGGAGCCAAAGACCCGCATGCTCGGCTACAGGTACTCGATACCGAAGGACTCGCCGCCAGCGTGCTCTATCCGACGATCGGATTGCTTTATGCCGGAATCAGAGCTCCCGAAGTGGCGGCGGCTGCGTGCAACGCCTATAACCGGTGGGTTGCCGATTTCTGCAAAGTTGCGCCCATGCGCCTATACGGGGTAGGGACGGTGCCGCTGCAAGACGTCGGACTGGCAAGTGCGGAACTGAAAAATATCGCGCACATGGGGTTGTGCGGAGCTACTATCCGCCCTACCCCGTACAATCGGCGGCGGCTCAACGACCCCGCCTACGAGCCCTTCTGGAGTGCCGCCGAAGATTTGAATCTGCCGATTGCGGTCCACGGCAGTTTCGCGATCGATACAATTTCCAGTGTCGCGAGCGACCGTTACCCGAATAATGATCTGTTCTTCAGCCACGTCATTTGCCATCCGCTCGAACAAGAGATGGCCTCAATGGATATTGTGTGCGGCGGGGTGCTCGCGCGCCATCCGAAGCTCCGGGTCTCCTTCCTTGAAGCGGGCTCGGGATGGATTCTCTACTGGCTTGACCGGCTTGACGGCCATTACGAGAAAATGGGGAAGCTGGTTCCCTGGATGAAGGAGCAACCTTCTGATTACTTCCGACGGCAATGTTGGATTGCGTACGACGCGGACGAGACCACGTTGCGGTACATCGTCGACCATGGCCTCGGCCATAATATTCTGTGGGGCGCCGATTATCCTCACTTCGACTGTCTCTACCCGGGCGCGCTCAATGAGTTGCGCGAAAAGCTGAGTGGTTTCCCGGAGGAGGTTGGCGACCTGTTGTTGCGTGCCAACCCATCGCAATTCTACAACATCGATTTCGGCTCTTGAGTGGGCTGCATTGCACCAGGTAAAGGCGTTGCCAAGTTGACAAAGCCTCATTAATTATCTTGCTTTGAGCGCATATTGTGATCTGGTGGAATGCGCCGCATGACTCACACGGAGCGGCGCGGGAGGACCTGCTATGGAATCGTTGCGCAATGTGGCAGCGTTGGTGGGCCGAATTCTCTTGGCGCTGATCTTTGTTTATTCGGGCCTTGGAAAGATCATGCACATGGGCGGCTTCGTTGGTGCGACATCGGCTCATTTCGCAAGTGCCGGAATCCCCTCGAGTCTGGTTTATCCCGGACTGTATCTGAGCGTCGTGATCGAATTGGGTGGCGGACTGCTTATGATGGCAGGCCTGAAGGCACGCTGGGCCGCACTAATTGTTTTTCTGTGGCTAATCCCTGTGACATTGGTCTTCCATGTTGCAGATTACTATCAGGCTACTCAGCAGCATCAAGCGATGAACGCTTTGATCCAACAAATTATGTATCTGAAAAATGTCGCTATGATGGGCGGGCTGCTGCTCTTGGCCGCCATGGGCCCCGGCAGCCTAAGCATCGACGGTCGGAGCAGCGCGACCGGGATGAGCGCGGCACGGCGCGCTGCCTAGATTTGAGGGCGGCCCTTGAGCCGCCCTTTCGTAGGACTTATCCGCTATGCGGATTGGCTCAAGGCCGACTTGACCAGCTGTTGCAATTCGCCGGTCTCGTAGAGTTCACGGACGATATCGCAACCGCCGACGAACTTGCCATCAATATATACTTGGGGAATAGTCGGCCAATTGCTGTAGAGTTTTATCTCTTCACGTAACTCAGGGTCGCCCAGCACGTCCACCGTTCCGAAGGGCACTGCGAGCTGCTCGAAGATCTCGACGGTGGCCGCGGAAAATCCACACATCGGGAAATTGCGGTTGCCTTTCATGAAAATACAGATCCGGTTGCCCGTGATCGCTGACTGGATACGCTCGATCACCTCCGACATTCTCGTTACCTCCGATTCGAATACTGTACAGGGGTCAGGGTTGTAAGCGACAGCGCATGAATCCGTGCCCGCATGGCGTCTCCTAACGCCGCGTACACCGCCTGATGGCGTTCGACGAGTCCTTTACCTTCAAACGAATCACTTACGACCAAGGCCTCGAAATGGTCGCCACCGCCCGTAGTGTCACGCACCTCGACACGCGCGCCAGGCAAGCCGAGCTCGATTAAGCGCTTAATCTCCCGGGGATCCATCGTCGCGCGATTTTAGCGCGCCATCCGCTGTCAATTCTACACCTGACGCTTTCGAACATGCAGGCCAGAAATCGGCGTTTCAGAACGCTTCGGGCAGGTGGCTTTGACCTCACCAGCTAAAATCACACGCCCCCTAACATTAGAGGAATTATGGGCAACCGTCAGCTCATCTTATGACTTGGGCTTGCGGGGTGGATTGGAAAGACTTATTTGTGGATGGAAAGACTTATTTAAAGATAATAGGAAGCATCGAACCACCCGCCGGAAGCCAGACCCTGACCAAGGGCGCAGATACTGCGCTGGGGCGGTTGGGGTTCCCGACTCCGCACCAACGGAGGATCCCATGCAGCAATCAAAAGCACGAATTATCTTGGACGGGGTGATGGCGGGTTTGCTCGGAGGGCTCATAATCGCGGTCTGGTTTTTGATCTGTGACGCGGCTAATGGTCATCCACTGCAGGCTCCGGCGCTGCTGGCCGCGGCTTTGCTGCACGGTTCGCGCACTCCTGAGCCGCTAACCGGCACCGCTTGGACGCTGGTGGGCGAATACACGCTCGCCCATTTCGCCGTGTTCGCCACGCTCGGAGCGATAGGCGCGCTGCTGATCGATGGAGCCGAGCGCCACACAGAGCTGTTCGGCACGCTGTTGATTTTCACAATAGGCTTCGAAGTCTTCTTCATCGCCGTGGTAATGCTGGCCGGGCCGTCGGCTGCGGCTGCGATGCCCTGGTGGAAAGTAATCGCGGGCAACCTGATGGCGACGGCGGGGATGCTCGGCTTCTTCCTCTGGCGGCAGCCGGTACTGGCGCAACATATAATGGGTCAGTGGACCAGCGTGGTGCGCGAAGGAGTAGTGGCGGGAGTTATCGGCGGGGTCATTGTCTCGGCCTGGTTCCTGATCTACGACCTTGCCATCGGCCAGCCGTTTCGTACGCCGGCGCTGCTCGGTGCAATCCTGTTCAATGCAATGCAGCCGCCCCAAAGCTTTGCAATCAGCACGGCGATGGTTCTCGCCTATACCGTCCTGCACTTTTTTGCCTTCATCATGTTTGGGATCGCGTCGTCGATCCTGATGGTCGCCTCGGAACGCGAGCCGGTACTGGCGCTGGGTGAACTGGTCTTGTTCGTCTGGTTCGAACTGTGCTTTGTCGCATTCGTGACCTTCCTGGACAATACCGCAGTCCAAGAGATTGGTTGGTGGAATATAGTCGGCGGTAATATCGTTGCGCTCGCCGCGATTATTGCTTACTTCGAGCATCGCCATCCGCGGATTGTCGGTCGAATTATCGAGCGCTGGGAAGGTCTGCGCGACGAAGCGGCAACCCAGCGCAGCCAAGCCCGCTGAAGGCTGGCCGGACAGCGAAGACCATCGTTCGATGAACACCAGGCGGCGCGAGCGGATTGTCGACGAGGTCGACGCGGCAAGCTGCATCGTCGATGGAATGACAATCGCCATCGGGCAACCCACGCCGATGGCGCTTGTTCGCCAGATAATCCGACGCGGGGTAAAGAACCTGACAATAGTGGATGCGGGTTTTTCGCTGGACCTGCTGATTGCCGCAGGATGCGCTCGCAAGGTGATTAGCTACTATGCCGGCGGCGGGTTCGGAAATCCTGTGATGCCTGCCTTCCGCCGCGCGGCTGAGCTTGGCGAGATCGAAGTGTGGGAATGCGAAGAAGGAATTCTGTGCGCCGGATTGCAGGCGGCCGCGCAGATGCTGCCGTTCTTGCCATGGCGCGGCGGTATCGGCACCTCGTTGCCTGAGGTCAACCCTGAGCTTAGGGTCTTCCAGGATCCAATCAACGGCGAGACCCTGCTGGCAGTGCCGCCGATCAAGCCTGAGGTGACAATTCTGCATGCGGCAGCCGCCGACGCCTATGGCAACGTGCAGCATCACGGTGGGCCCGGATGGATCGATCTCTTTATGCACCGGGCGGCGGATCGCACGATCGTTCAAGTTGAACAGGTGATTTCGAACGAACAGGTCCGCGCCGATCCCTGGAAAACGACAATTCCGGCGGCCGACGTGATAGTACGTGCCCCCTTCGGCGCCCATCCATTCTACTCGCGCGGTTTCTATCTCCAGGACAACGAACATCTGCGTGAATACAGTTCCGCCTCGTCGGATTTCGCCGCGGGCAAAAGTGACACAATTGCGGCTTATCTCAATCGCTATTGCCGGCGGCCACCAACGCATGCCGACTACCTCGAAGAGATCGGTATCAGGCGGCTGCTGTCGTTGCACGAATATTAGTTTCTGCCTGAGGTGGTCCGGCTTCCAGCTTGCGATCATTTGGAAACCGACATGAGCCGGAAGCCCGTGCCACCGCGAAAGTAGAGCTGGATTTGCACTGATGAATGATTACTCAATTCCGGAGCTGATGGCCGTCTTTCTTGCCCGTGATCTGCGCGACGGCGAGGTACTGCGTGTGGGCGTCGCGACACCGGTGGCGGAAGCGGCCGTGCGCCTGGCTCATCTTACTCACGGCCCCAATATCGAACTCGTGTTCCTCGGTGTGCGGATGAACGTCGCCCATCTGGAGACGATTCCGATGCCGGCTTTTGGATGGGACAGCCGGGTGGTGCGCTGGGCAGAATCGTACAGCGACACCGGACATCGCTTCGACCGCGTCAAAGATTGGTCCAACAATGTGTTTTTTATAGGCGGCATCCAGGTCGATGCCTATGGGAATACTAACTTGATTGGAGTGGGTCCGGACTACCGGCGGCTCAAATTTCGCGGACCAGGCTCAGTCGGCACACCGACGTTGAGCACTCACGTAGGCCGCTATTACATCGTACTCAACAATCATAATCCTCGATTGTTCGTCGAGAAATGTGACTACATCAGCGCCTACGGATGGGGTAGAGGAGGCGCTGATGCTCGCAGACGAATGGGTATTCCGGGCGGCGGACCTAAATACTGCATCACACCATTATGTGTTATGGACTTTGCCGAAGATTCGAAACGCATGCGCCTCAAGTCGGTACACCCGGGCATCAGCGTTGAGACCGTGAAGCAAGCGACCGGCTTTGAACTGATTATTCCCGATTCTATCCCCGCCACGGAACCGCCGACCGCCGAGGAGTTGCATGTTTTAAGGACCCGCGTCGACTTGGCCGGGCGTCTGCGCCATTAAGAAATCCCGTCAGTGCAGCACGCCTGAGCGGCGCCATTCTTGGTCGGCGACAGCACGCCATCATTCCGGGATGCCGTCTGGGGGGGCTTCCACTTGCTGTGGCGGTTCGCCCTGGTGGATGAGGACTGTGTGCCAACGTGCGCGAAACCATGGCGCCTCGTTACGCCATCCCGTCACGATACCGTTTACGTGCATGCCGCCCGGTTCGATCAGGCAATTGAGATCGGCTACTTCGTGGACCGCGAATGTGCTGGTACCAAAAGAGCTGGCGTGGGCCCGGTATTCATCGAAATCCAGGTCCGAACGCATCGAGGCATAGCGGTGGCCGTCAGAGGACAGCAGCGTCATTCGCCCATCAGCATTAGTAATTCGGTCGTTTTGTTCAATTCCGGCTTCAGTCAGAGTCAGCACGAACGGGCCGTTGCCGATACGCCGGTAGCATAGGCGGTAAGTCTTGGGCGTCCAGAAGCCAAGCTTGGCGCCGCCCGGCAACCGTTCGAGTGAATCAAGATAGTCAACCCGTCCCTGCCAGCATCCGCGGAAAACCGCGGGCAGCACCGGCTGGCTGCGATAAACCTGCGCAGGTGGCGGTGCCGACTGCGGCTGGTAGACAGGCGGCTGATATGCCGGCGGCGGAGGTGCGGGTGGAAGTTGCGGCGAAATTTGAGGCAGCGTACGTACATCCGATTCTGACGGCAGACTCGGGATCGGAGTAACACCAGGGGTCGAACGAGTAGAAATCGGCGGCTGGCCCTGCGATGATTGCTGAGGCAATTCGAACTGTCCTTGTGCGACTGCCGGGGCGCGTGAGAGCACGATAAGCGCCGCGATCAAGACCAATACGTGCACTGCCAGCCTGGTCTTTCCGGTTCTCATCAACATGTAATCAATGCTATTGCCTATCGGGGAACAATTCGAGCACGGACAGTGCCACTGGCCCTTTGTCAGTTGGACCGCAGCGGAAGCCTGAAAACATAGGAAGGTCGGTGAAAAATAATGAAGCTCGCTAACAAAGTCGCGTTGATTACCGGCGCCGCCTCCGGGATGGGGAAGTCTGCGGCGCTCATTTTTGCCAAAGAAGGTGCCAAGGTCGCCGCGGTGGATATCGACGCCCAACAGGTGCAGCAGACGGCGTCCGAAATCGCAAATACGGGCGGCCAGGCGCTAGCGCTCCGCGCAGATGTGTCGAGATCGGAAGATGTGCAGAAAATGGTCGAGGAGACGGTCGCCCATTTCGGCGCACTCAATATCGTCTATAACAATGCCGGAATCGAGGGCGAGTCGAATTTCGTCTCGAACATGACCGAGGAGCAGTTCGACCGGGTAATCGCGATCAACCTGCGCGGAGTCTTTCTGGGCATGAAGTACGCCCTGCCGCATCTAATCAAGGCCGGGGGCGGCTCCATTATCAATCAGGCCTCGATCGCCGGATTGGTTGCCGCCCGCGGTGGCGCCGGCTATTGCGCCGCAAAGGCCGGCGTGATCGCGCTCACCCGGGTAGCGGCGCTCGAATACGGCCGTTACAACATTCGCGTCAACGCAATTTGCCCCGGCGCGATCGAAACGCCGATGGCGCAGCGGATTCGAAAGGGGGCGCCGCCCAATCCCAAAGCAATTCAGCGAATTTCGGTACTCGGAAGGATGGCCGAACCCGAGGAGATCGCCAAGGTCGCGCTGTTCCTGGCCAGTGATGATTCGTCGTTCGCCACCGGTGCGCCTTTCATTATCGATGGCGGATGGACCGTGAGCTAGCGGCTTTTCTGTCTTCCGAAGAGAGTCTGCGGTGTGAATCCCACGCAACGATTCCTCGTTCTCTTCGGACTGAAGAAACCACTCTGCGTAGTTCCTTCGCCACGCTCAGAGTGACAAGAGAAGCTCTCCGGTTCTTCCGCGTCCTTGACTGATTGCGCGCTCGTGTTCCAGCAGTCGGCGCTTATATTCGAGACCCCAGCGGTAACCGGTGAGCTTGCCGTCCGCACCGACCACGCGATGACACGGAATCAGGACCGCGAGCGGATTCGACCCGTTTGCGCGGCCCACTGCTCGCGCCCCACGCGCTCGTCCAAGCCGCTGCGCTATCTCACCGTAGGAGCGAGTCGTACCGGGCGGAATCGCGCACAGCTCACGCCAGACCGCCAATTGGAAGGGCGTTGCGCGGATATCGAGCGGAAGGTCGAGCGACGCGCTGGTATCGCCCACAAAGGCAACCACCCGCGCCGCCAGCTCTCGCATCGCATCGTCGTCGCGCACGATCGTAGCCTTCGGAAAATCCGCGCGCAGTTCCGACTCCAGATAAGCCGCGCATCGATGGATTCCGAGCCAACATATCCCGCGAGCTGTGGCTGCAAGTAACAGAAGGCCAAATTCCGAAGGGGAGATCGTGTACGCTACGCGTGCGCCGAGACCTCCCGCCGCATAGCTCGCGCTGACGACCTGCAACTGCCCATCTGCGCCATTAGCGCACCGAAGATAATTCCTGCTTCCAGGATTCATTGTGGTTCAGTCTCACTACATGTGTCGTTAACCTGATTAACACCGCGCTCGGGCTATCGTGAAATCTAAAAACCCTCGCTATTCTGGCAATTTAATTTCTTCCCGTGCGAAACGGGCGAGCACGCGCTTGATGAATTCGCTCCGCACGGCGGCAATCAATTCGCTTGATGGTGCGTGGATGAGCACGGTCAAATTGATCAAATTGCCGCTGATTCCCTGAAACCACACCTCCGGCTCGTAACTGGAACGGTCCGGGGTAACCGATGCCACCGCTTCACGCGCGACCTCCTGCGCGACGCGCTCGACGTGCGCCGGATCATTCGAATTGAGCACGGCGAGATCAATTGCAACCGCGACATCTCCGTCAGCAACACGGTAATTGGTGACGACGCTGTCGATCAGCTGCGAATTGGGAACCACCACCACTTCGCTGGTGAGCATGCGGAACTTGCTGCTGCGCCATCCCAGCTTGAACAGCTGACCCTCCTGCCCGCTCTGCAGCTTGACATAATCGCCCACTACCACAGGTTTATCGGCGATTAGGAAGAGCCCCGAAAACATGTTCTTAACGGTTTCCTGCAACGCAAGCGCAATCGCGAGCGAGCCGATTCCGAGCGAGGCCAGCAGCGGGCCTATCGAGATGCCGACGCTCTCCAGAAACATCAGCAGGCCCAGCGCTACTATGGTGCCGCGAACGGCGCTGGTCACCAGGCTGTAGCCTTCGGCGAACAGCGGGTTGCGCGTTGCCGCGCGCTGCAACCACAGCCGGGAAATCCTGTCGGCGAAGACAACCAGCGCCGCGATCACTCCGCCAGTAAGGATAATCGCAATGTCGGCACGCCAAGCCTTCGGTAACGGCGCTATCTGGCCAGCGACCTCTATACCGGTAACGATGATTGCGATCGTAACCGCGGGCGCGACTGCGTCGATTAGCGGCACGAGATGCTGCAGATTGGGCCGCTTAATGGCTCTGCGGAACACCACCCGAATGAGTCGCTTGAGACCCTGCAGGAGGAGAATCCAGGCGGCCAGCACACCAGCCGCAATAACCCATCGCGAGCCCGCCATTTGAAGCAGGCTGTTTACGTCCGGGTGTTCGCTCATGGTTGGGCTGACGGCCGGTTTGAGGAAGTGAGAGAGCGGCGCGCCTGCAACCAAACCCCCTTCACGAGTGGGCACGGTGGCTCATAAGCCTGAAGGCGGAGAGTCAGCAAGGGGGTCCGCTAACCCTTGGGCAGTTTAAGGACCCGTTCGCCGATTATATTGTGTTGTATCTCGCTCGAACCAGCGGCAATTGTGAGTCCGCGCGCCGCCAGCGTTCGTTGCATCCAACGCCCGCCCTCAACGGCGCCAGGAGAGCCTTTGTCGACGGTTCCGTACGGCCCGAGCAGTTCATTGGCAAACATCGCGACCCGCAAATTGAGTTCGGTGGCGAAAAGCTTGCCGAAGGAACTCTCCGGCCCTGGAATCTTCCCTTTCAACTGCGACGTCAGCGAGCGATAGCGGCTTAGCCGAAGACATTCGGCTTCCACTGCGAATTGCGCCAACTTCTGCCGGACATATGGATGCCGGTTGGCAAGCATGCCATCAAATTCGATCTGGCGCGAAAGGTTTAACAACTCCGTGATGGTTCGCTGGACGGGATGGCGGGTGCCGCCGGACACCCGCTCATACATCAGCGTCGCGATTGAGACCTGCCATCCCTGGTTGATCTCACCAACCAGGTTTTCCTTCGGCACGCGCACGTTATCGTAGAAAACTTCGTTGAATCCCGCCTCACCGGTGATTTGCACCAACGGCCGAATTGTGATCCCCGGGCTTTTCATGTCGACCAGCAAGTAGGAGATTCCCTTGTGCTTCGGGGCGTTGGGATCGGTTCGTACCAGCAGTACCTGCATATCAGCGCGATGGGCCAGGCTGGTCCACACTTTTTGCCCGTTGACTATGAACGTATCGCCGTCGACCATCGCGCGGGTCTGCAATCCAGCGAGGTCGGAGCCGGCATTCGGCTCGGAATAACCCTGGCACCAGATCTCCTCGCCGGTCAGCATCTTATGGAGATAGCGCTGCTTCTGCTCCGTGGTCCCCATGAACATCAAGGTGGGTCCGATTCTATCGATGGCAAGCTGGTTGGCTCCATATAGCGGCAGTCCGAAGCTCAAAACTTCGTCCTGATAGATCGCCTGTTCCATCAACGTCGCTCCCCCGCCACCGTGCTCCTTGGGCCAGTGCAGCGCGACGAAACCCGCATCATAAAGGCGCCGATGATATTCGAGCAGACGCTTCCATCGCGAATCGTCGCCGACATCGAGCAGACTCGCGGTCGAACCGCCCGGTTCGCCGCCGCGGCCAAATACCTCACTGCGGGTCCCCTCCAACCATAAATGGAGCTTGCCGCGAAACGCTTCTTCTTCGGCTGTATACCTGAAATCCATGAGCGGAACTCCAACAGACTCAAGCTGTTCAAAATCAGCGCCGATCTTGCGCACTATAGCAATCAGACGCGGTCCAAGTAATCGTGATAGCCAAATCGTCCGGGTCTCTGCCAGATGCTAACAATGAACGTTTGTTGTATGATACTCGCGTCCTGCTGTGTGGCGGGACTTTGCGGTCGGTAGGTACGTGATTCTGGCGCGCCGCGTCCTTGGGATATAAGAACAACAGCCGCGACAACGGAGCGGCGGCGCATGCCACTAGCGGAGGCCTCTTCGGCCGCAGCGAGCAAACGAGTCCGCGAGGTGCGCATAAAATAGGTCGGTGAAAAAAGCGAGAGCATAGGCAGATGGCGTTTAAACACATTAAGGTCCCTTCTGAGGGCGAAAAGATCGCGATGGCCGGGGGCAAGCTACGAGTGCCCGAGCGGCCGGTAATCCCCTTTATCGAGGGTGATGGTACTGGCCCGGATATCTGGCGCGCTTCGCAATATGTGTTCGACCGCGCGGTCGAGAAAGCCTACGGCGGCAAGCGCCGGATTTCGTGGATGGAAGTGTATGCGGGTGAGAAGTCTTATAGGAATTTCAACACCTGGCTGCCTGACGAAACCGTTGACGCCTTCAGCGAATTTCTGGTTGGGATTAAAGGGCCGCTAACCACGCCCGTCGGCGGCGGTATCCGCTCACTCAATGTCGCATTACGCCAACTGCTCGACCTGTACGTGTGCTTGCGCCCGATTCGTTATTTCAAGGGCGTGCCTAGCCCGGTTAAGACTCCCGAAAAGCTCGACATGGTGATTTTCCGCGAGAATTCTGAGGACATTTATGCGGGCATCGAATGGCAGGCGGAGACTCCGGAGTCCCGCAAGGTCATCGACTTCCTCCAGAAGGAGATGGACGTCACCAAGATCCGCTTTCCCAAGACGTCTGGAATCGGCATCAAGCCCATCTCGCGCGAAGGCTCAGAGCGGCTTATCCGCGCCGCGCTGGATTACGCGATTTCCCACAAACGCAAGAGCCTTACCCTGGTGCACAAGGGCAACATCATGAAATTCACCGAGGGGGCGTTCCGCGATTGGGGCTATGAACTCACCCGGCGCGAATACAAAGGCAAGGCTATCGGATGGGACGATTGCGGAGGTAATCCACCACCCGGCCAGCTTTTGGTCAAGGACAACATCGCAGATATTACCTTTCAGCAATGCCTGACGCGTCCCGACGAATTTGATGTAATCGCCACGATGAACCTGAACGGTGACTATCTGTCGGATGCCCTGGCGGCTCAGGTTGGCGGTATCGGCATCGCGCCCGGCGCGAATATCAATTACGTGACCGGTCATGCGATCTTCGAAGCGACGCATGGCACTGCTCCCAAATATGCCAATCAGGATAAAGTCAATCCTGGTTCGGTGATTCTGTCGGGTGTCCTGATGTTCGAGCATCTTGGCTGGCAGGAGGTCGCCGACGGGATTATTCGTGGTATCGAGAAAACTATCGCCAACAAAACCGTCACGTATGACTTTGAGCGCCTCATGACGGGCGCCAAACTGCTTAAGTGCTCAGAATTCGGCAAGGCGATTATCGAGAACATGTGATTGAAAACCATCACGGATTGTTAGGGAGCAAGCTGCTGATAAGGCTCGATAACCCCTAGGCATCGATTCGCGAAATAAGTCACAATAAATCGCCGCCGGCGAGGTTTGCGTCCGGCCACTTTTGCTGAGTAGCAAATCCGGCTCTCCGGCGCTGACGATGGGAGGTCCGGTCGAAGCGGATTTTGGAGCGCTGACACAATGTTATCTGAAGAGCAGAATCCGGATTCAGAACTCCTGGAATTGGTCAACAAGGCGCGTGTCATACTGGAAATGCCGCCGCTGGCGAGGCTGCCTAAAGGCATTCCGGACACTTCGCGAAAATGCGTACTGGGGCGCAGCCTGGGAGTGGAGGTGTTGCTGGACGATCAGGACCGGGCTTACGCGCTCGTTTTCGCGTATCGCTTAGCGCACCGGCTTGCCCGAGCCTGGGGCGTCGGCCGGCCATACGGGATGTGGAACGGATGGGCGGTGCTGTTGCCCTCGGAGTTGAACAGGTTTGTTCACGAATTCGACGCGCTCTGCTATCCGCACCTGACATCTGCTGCAAGCGAAGCGCACGGCGGCGTGAGATCGGAGCTGCGCGATTTGCGTTTCGATTGGATGGCCGAACACAGCAGAGTCGCAAATCTGATCGAGCGAGCCCGCGAAGCTTGCGGCGAGGCGCAGGCTGTTGTAAAGCAGTCGCGATCGTCTAGTGCCGGCCCGGCCTCAAGCCCCAGTCCGAAGCCGGTTGGCTGAAATTCACGAGCCCGCCGTCGAGTCCCGAAACAACCCGATGAAGTGAAATTCAATCGCGGGTGCGAACCCTGCGGGAGGGCGCGACGGCTCAGACCGCAACCCTCCCGGCCTTTCCGCTTTTCTAATGCGTGCGCATCTTGATGCGGTCTTCTTGCGCCCAGCCTTCCTTGAACGGCACCATGAAGTACGGCACCAGTGACATTTTTTTGAACTTCCACTGGCCGTTGCGCTTGACGTATTCGTCGTCGTAGCGCGCCGCCACCAGGAACGCCTCGCCGTTGAAAATCGGCTTGGCTTCAAGATAGGCAAACCCATCGCCGGTATCACCACGAACGTGAACGATATGGTTGTGGATGAACTGTTTGACCCACGTGATGCGTGGCCGGTTGCCAGCCTCGGCCCGTGGTTCATTTAGTGCGCCGAAGAAGCGCTTGAGCTCCTCCGGACCTTTGGCCTTGCCGAGATGGGCAAAATCGAGTTCGCCGTCGTCGGTGAAGAGGCTGGGAATCTGAGCAAACTTTCCTTCATTGACATACTCATGGTAGCGGTAGCGCAGGTCGCGAAGCGCTTCACGATCAGTTAATTCCAGCACCTTGGCTTCGAGCTCTTTGACGCGCGTTTCGAGATCGGTTGGCATGGTCTTCCCTCCGGATTTGCTTTAGCCTGATTGTTTGTTACCACAGTTCCCGCCGACGTCGTCAAATAGTTCCTCCAGGCGGTAATTTTCCGCCCTTGCCGTTTATGTCATGCCACCCTTTTGTCATCTTCACAGCGGAGCAGTGGACTGCTATTTAATTGCAGCCCGCGAGAATGCACAGTGTTCGGTGGGCGACAGATGCGGCCTGGTTCTCACCGCCGCGTGAAATATTTTCATTAACAGACCAGCACCACTTGACGGCTAGGCAGACAACTCGTCGAGCAGCGCCTTTGCATTCTTCAGATCGGCAGTGTCAAATCCCTCAGTGAACCAGGCGTACACATCGGAAAGCATGACATGCGCATCGCCATGGCGGTTGGTGTCGCGCAGCAACCTTGCGAGGCTCGTGGTTGCGCGGAGCTCATCCGATTTGGCGCTCATGACACGCGCACGATCGATGGCGGCGCGGAAGTCCTGCTCAGCTTCTTCGATGAGACTCTTGCTTTCACAGTCGCTTTGAAGACGAAGTTCGCCGCGCAACCGTAGTAACTCTGGCAGCCATAGAAATTCTTCGGGAGCAGCTTGCAACGCTTGCTCTATCGTCGTCTTTGCCTGGTTGATCTCGCCCGAGAGAGCCTGCACCTCGGCGAGGCAAGACAGCAGCATCCAGACAGATTCATGAAATTCCGCTGCGACGAGCTCAGCTAACCCCTCCGAGATTTGCTCCACCGCCGTTTCGACCTCTCCCATTTTAGCGCGGCTGTAGGCGATAAAGATTTTGGCAGTCGCTATGCCGACAGGAAATCCGAAAGCCGTTGAGACATTCAAATGGCGCTCGCTAGCCTGCAGCATCTGGGGCCAATCACCTAGAAATCGATGTACCAAGCCCGTCCCAAAATGCGCGAACGTGAGACCAAACGGATCATTCAGAAGGCGCCCAAGCTTGAGCGCCTGGTCCATGTAACGCAAAGCACAGTCGGGAAATCCCAGATGCCATTCAGTCACACCTCTCATAACGTGACCAGGGACCGCCGGATGATTCGGAAGACCGGGAAAACCCTGCCCGCGGTACGAATTGCTTGCGTGGATAAAATGCTCTCGAGCGCCGATCGGATCTCCGACGAAGAGGCGCACATTGCCAAGGACTGAGTGCAATAGGACTAAGGCATCCGGGGTGCCAACATCGCACGCAATCTTGAGCATCTCGTTGTTTATTGCCATTGCCGCCTGAAATTCGGCTCGCGTGAGAGCGGCCACGCTTAGCCCGTAAAATAACTGGAGCGAGTCGACAGTCCCTGCGTGTTCAGCCAGCGCTCCGGCCCTTTCATAGGCCTGGGCTGTTTCGGCCGCGGAGAAGCCGCGTGTTGTCGCCATAACGTTGCCGAAGGCAAGCTGCAAGGGAAGCTCGTGCTGATCGCGATCTGGGGATTGCTGCAGTGTATGCAAGACCGCGATCGCGCGGCCATAGTGATGCTCAGCTTCACTATAAGAGCGCCGCACAATTGCGGAAGCGCCGGCTATCTCAAGATACTTGATTGCCTTGGCCTTGTTACCACAAAGACCATAATGATGTGCTAGTTCAGCTGCGACTTCTTCGGTTAGTGCGCCGTATGCTGCTTCTTTGCGTGCGGCAATCCGTTCATGCAGCTCGATCCGCCGCCCCTGAGGTATGCGCTGATAGACAGTGTCGCGGTACAAGGCATGCTGAAAATCGAAGCAGGCGGTAACTGTGCCGTCAGGCCATTCCATTGTTCCGCTCGACCGGACGAACTCCTGCTGCCGCGACAGGCTCGTGCAGCGCGCCTCTACTTCACTGAGAGGCCGATCCAGCGCTGCGGCAACCGCGGCGGCCCGAAACTTGACGCCGGCCACGCTGGCTGCTTCCAGCACAGCCTGCTCGTCGGGGCTGAGGCGCTCCAGATTGCGCTCGATCATCTCGACTAAGCTGGGCGGCATATCAATCCGATCCGCTGAGGCCAAGCCTGCCGACTGAGCCAGCTTATCAAGATCGTCTAGGATTCCACGTTCGGACAGGTAGTCGACCACGTTGACCATGAAGAGCGGATTCCCGTCTGTGCGCTGGTAGATTGTATGGGCCAACTCCCGCATGGATTCTCGAGCAGGGGGTACCCCGCCGCCGTGTGCGCTTGACAAATTCGAGCTTAGGGGAGACGCGAACCGCAGACTGAGATACTCCCTAACCGCCGATTCGCTCAGCAACGCTAACGGCAACTCCTTGCATTGACAATGGATCAGCAATTCCTGCTTGAGGTTTCTCAGAGGATGTTCGCGCAAAATTACTTCCACCGGCCGGTAAGTGCCGAGCACCAGCAGCCGCGCTGGTTCCCGACGACGCGCCAAGAAGCTCAGCCACTCGAGCGTGGAGTGGTCGCTCCAATGCAGGTCTTCAAGCCACAGCACGAGTGGTCTTTTCGCGGTGATCACTTCCATCGCGTCGACCAGCTCTCGCAGCATCCGCGCATGAGTGGCACCTGCTGCTTTTCTCTGCAGTTCCCGCCGAGCGGCGGCGCCGAGAAGCGACGGCATCTGAAGCAGCCACGATGGTGCGTACTCGTCCAGCACTTCCAGCAGCGGCCCGCCTCCGGGCTCTCGGCATAGCCGTCCGAGCGCATCGAACACGGGGAGATAAGCCTCGCCGGTGCCGTAATGCTCGATACATTGCCCGCGCCCGATCCAAAGACTCTCTTCACGAGAGACCTGTTCTTGTCGCAGGAACTCGTCGACGACAGTTGTTTTTCCGATGCCGGGCTCGCCCGTTACAAATCCGATTTGTCGCTCTGCTGCCAGCGCCCGCTCCCACCATCTATGCAGCTCCGCCAACTCTGCCTGGCGCGCGACAAAGTATGGCCTACACAATTGTAGGCTATGGACGGGCTTGAAATCCTGGCCCCCCACTGCCGAATCCGCAATGCGAGCTGATTCAGTAGATACCGGGGCGATGAATCGATACCCCAACCGGCTCACAGTTTCGATGTACCGTGGCGCCTTAGGCTTATCTCCCAGCGCTCTGCGGATCTCGCTCACGCACACGGTAAGCGTAGCATCAGTCACACTGATCCCAGGCCAGACCGCCCGCCAGAGGTCATCCTTGGTGATCAACTGGCCGGCATGTTCCGCGAGGTATCGAAGTACATTAAGGGCTTTCGGCGTCAGTACAATCGTCTGCTTTCCTCTCTGCAGACACGCGTTTCGTACATCCAGCCGAAAGTTATTGAAGACCAACATCGCGCCCCCCCTCATTGCCGTCCAGCTTGGAAAAATCTTGCAACAATTTTGGAATTCTCTTGCGACTCGGCGCTTACATATCGCTATTAGTGAGCAAGTGCAAACAAACGGCCAAGTAATACATTATTTGCGCATCGACACGACATGAATAAACCTCCCGCAGACGAATCTCCCTTGTCGCCCCATAAAGCGTTTGTCGTGCAGTTACGTGAAAACTCGGACGTGGAGCGAGATCAGTGGGCGGGACGCATTGAACACGTCACGTCCGGGCAGGCCACGCACTTTCAATCGGTCGAAGAACTGCTGTCCTTCGTAGTACGAGTCTTAGCAGCATCAGGAAAGCAGAATCCAAAGCAATGAGAATTCCAATCTTCAAAGAGGAGGATCACCGCCGTATGAGGAAGCGATTTGCTTATGCTGAGTTCCGCGCCACAGCCCGGCGCAGCATAGTGACCCTTGGTTTGGTTCTGTGCATGCTGGGGCCCGGCCACTCCGCCGATGCTCGCCATGGTACATTCGTTACCTTCGATGCTCCTGGCGCGGGCACGGCAGGCAACTCGGGCCTGGTTGGCACGTTCCCGGTTTCCGTCAACCAGGCTGGTGTCGTAGCCGGATACTATTACGACTCCAACTCCGTCAGGCATGGCTTCGTGCGGGATAATGACGGCATCATCACCGTTTTCGACCCGCCGGGTTCCGCGGACACCGCCTTTTCAGGCACGCTTGTCGGCGCCATCAACGCGCCGGGAGTGATCACCGGGAGCTACTTCGACGCCAACTCGGTGTCTCATGGCTTCGTGCGCGCCACAGACGGCACCTTCACCACGTTCGATCTGCCAGGAGTCCTGGCATTTTTTGTTAGCGCTGACATCGACGCGGCAGGTGCCGTCACTGGAACCTACTATGATAGCAACGCCGTCGCGCACGGCTTCATCCGCGCTTCCAACGGCGCTATCAGCACGATTGATGTACCGGGCGCGTTCTCAATGCCAGGTCAGGGTTACGGGACTCAGGCCTTCGGTCTCAAGCCGCCTGGGACTGTCGCCGGGTGCTACACCGATGCCAACTTCGTGGGCCATCTATTCCTGCGGACCAAGCAGGGCTCGATCACTACGTTCGACCTGCCGAATTCGGCCATTTACTTCGTCGGCTGCTTTTTTGATTACGGTTATTTCTACGGGCCGATTCCGCTAGTGGGCATCAATCCAGCGGGTGCGATGACGGGAGCCTACTTCGAGCCGATTTCGAACTTTTTCGGCGGCAACTATCGCGGGTTCCTGCGGGCCAAGGACGGCAACTTCACCACCTTCGATGCCGTTCCTTCTCCCTCTTCTCCGTGCTGTACATGGACGTTCGGGGTTGCCATCAACCCGGCAGGCGAGATCGCCGGATTCGACAACGATTACAATGCCGTCGATCACGGCTTCGTGCGCGCCAGGGACGGCACTATCACGATATTGGACGCGCCCGGGGCGGGCACCGGCTTTTTCCAAGGCACGTTTGCTTTCTCCATCAATCCGGCCGGGCAGGTGGCCGGACAGTACATCGACGCAAACAACGTGTTCCACGGCTTCTTGTGGTCACCTTGACCGGCTTCACCACCGGCGCAGCCCGCTGGCTCCGAGGACGAAGCTGCTACGAACTAAGCTAACGGGAAGCCATCCCTGACCCCCCATGGGGGGTCAGGGATGGCCTCTGGCTGGATCGCTCGTTCATCGCCTTACCTCCACTTCCTGGCCGCGTCGCTGAATCACGACGCGCTTATCGCTGACTTTCACGACCGCATCACCGTTCTGCCATTGCGCCCGCAACGCGGCTTCGGCCTTTTCGATCTCGGCAGCGCTCCACCCCTTAACGACGGCCTTGCGTCCGAAGTCCTCCAGATTCCACGCCATTAGCAATTGAGGGCTATAGCTGGTCATCAACGGACGGGTGGTCATCACTGGCTGAACGTACTCGAAACGCTCTGGCTCCTCGGGCGCCGGCCACTCGGAATCCGCCAGCACGCGGCCGAGCACGAGCACCAGCCCATCGCTGTAGAACACGCCATTGCCAAGCAACCGCATGAGAGCAACGCTCCTGCGCTCGAGCTCGACGAGAAATGACTGCGATGGATTCGTGACCGTGAGATAGCCAGCCTCCAGGCGGACGAAACTGCCGTGGCGCGGACCCTCGGCGAGCAGCTCGGCGTCGGTTAGAGGGGAGAAATCGATCGGCATGCGTTTTCGCTCACCTTGCTAGTTTTGTGCTACAAGCCTCAGCCACCCTGAGCACCAGCCGGTGCCCAGGGTGTTCAAAAAGCCTCAAATTTTTTGGGTTTTTGCTCTGCCTTGCTGTGGTTTGCAGGCAGGAAATTTACTGCTATTTAATTGCAGCCTGCGAGAATCGCCATGTCAAAGCGAAAGAAGATAGCCTTCATCGGCGCCGGCAACGTCGGCGCCACTTGTGCCCACTTGTGCTTCCTGCGCCGCATGGGTGATATCGTCTTATACGACATTATCGACGGCCTGCCGCAGGGCAAGGCGCTGGATATGCTCGAATCCGGCCCCGTGCTCGGAATTGACCTTGATGTCACCGGCTCTACCAATATCAAAGCCATCGAAGGTGCGGACTGCTGCGTGGTCACCTCGGGCTCGCCGCGCAAGCCCGGCATGAGCCGGGATGATCTGCTGAAAATCAACGCCGGGGTTATGAATGAGGTGGGCAGCGCGATCCGCGAGGTCGCACCGAATGCGTTCGTGATTGTTGTCACCAATCCGCTCGACGCGATGGTGACACAGGTCAAGCGCGTCACCGGGTTCGCCAAACATCGCGTGGTCGGCCAGGCCGGGGTACTCGACTCCGCCCGTTACCGCACCTTCCTCGCGCAAGCGTTGGGAGTGTCGGTGGACAGCGTGAACGCGATGGTATTGGGCGGGCATGGCGATGACATGGTGCCGGTGCGCAGCTACACCACTTGTGGCGGCGTTCCCATCGAACGGGTGATTGATCGAGGCCGCCTCGACGAGATCGAAAAGCGCACGCGCAATGGCGGCGGCGAGATCGTCGAGTTGATGAAAACCTCGTCCTACTACGCCGCGGGTACCGCGGTCTTCCGGATGGTCGAAGCGTACATGCTCGACAAGAAGGAGGTGCTGCCGTGCGCTGCCTACCTGGAGGGCGAATATGGCGTGAACGGCCTTTATGCAGGCGTCCCCGTGGTAATCGGCGCGGGCGGTGTCGAAAAGATTATACAGATTGAGTTGACCGCGGCCGAAAAGAGGGCCTTCGAATCGTCGGTCGCCCACGTGCGTGAACTGGTAGAGGCGATGGATAAGGTGCTTGCGACGGACAAATGAGGCAAACGGGGCGCTCGAACCGCGCTATGAATGAGGGTAGCGACTAACCAATGAACATTCATGAATTCCAGGCCAAGCAGATTCTGAGCCGTTTCGGCGCGCCTGTGCCCAAGGGCCAGCCCGCCTCGACCGCAGCCGAAGCGGCGCAGGCGTTCGCTTCGTTGGGTGCGCCCAAGGCAGTGGTAAAAGCACAGATTCATGCTGGTGGACGCGGCAAGGCCGGCGGCGTGAAGCTGGTGTCGAGCGCGGCCGAGGCGAGCGAATTTGCCGGCAGATTGCTGGGCAAGCCGCTGGTCACGCATCAGACCGGTCCGCAAGGACGTATCGTGCGGCGAGTTTATGTCGAGCAGGCCAGTGATGTAGCGCGCGAGCTTTATCTTGGGCTGGTGGTCGACCGCAAAGCCGAATGTGCCGCAGTTATTGCCAGCACGGAAGGGGGAATGGAAATTGAAGAAGTCGCTGCCAAGACACCTGATAAAATCCTAACCGAACCAATTGATCCGGTTATCGGCCTGGCCGGTTTTCAGGGCCGCAAGCTCGCTTTCGCACTCGGCCTGCGTGACAAGCAGGTCGGGCAATTTGCTGCGCTACTGGCCTCGCTTTATCGCTGCTTCATCGAAACCGACGCGTCATTGATCGAGATAAATCCGCTGGTACTCACCAAAGACGGCAACGTGATCTGCCTCGATGCGAAATTGTCCTTCGACGATAACGCGCTGTTTCGGCATCCTGACATTCGCGAGTTGCGCGATCCGAATGAGGAAGATCCTGCCGAAACCGAAGCAGCCAAATTCGACCTCAGCTACGTTCATCTCGACGGCAATATTGGCTGTATGGTGAACGGCGCGGGACTGGCGATGGCCACGATGGATATCGTCAAGTACTACGGCGCCGAGCCCGCGAACTTCCTCGATGTTGGCGGTGGCGCGAATTCGCAGAAGGTCGCCGCCGCTTTCCGTATTTTGCTGTCCGACGAGCGCGTGCGAGCGGTTCTCATCAATATTTTCGGCGGTATCATGTTGTGCGACGTGTTGGCGCAAGGCGTGGTCGACGCTGCCCGCGAGGTCAAGCTGGAGGTGCCGCTGGTTGTCCGAATGGAAGGCACCAATGTCGACAAGGGTAAACAAATTCTCAAGGATTCCGGCATCAAGGTGATCGCGGCGAGCGACATGGCCGATGCGGCGCGGCGCGTGGTCGAGGCGATCGGCGTAAGCCGCCCCGGCTAAAGCTCGCTCGTCCGGCACCACATCCAGCGATCAGGGCTCGATGAGAGAAGCGTAAATACAGATGAGTATCCTGGTAAATAAGGACACCCGTGTTCTAACCCAAGGGATTACCGGGGCAACCGGCCAGATCCATACTCGTGCCTGCAAGCAATATGGCACGCAGATGGTCGGTGGTGTGGTGCCAGGCAAGGGCGGTACTGATTTCGAGGGCATTCCGATTTTCGACACGGTAGAGCAGGCGCGCCAAGCGACCGGGGCGAATGCGACCGTAATCTATGTGCCGCCGCCGTTTGCTGCCGACGCGATTCTGGAAGCCGTCGCCGCCGGAATTGAATTGGTGATTTGCATTACCGAAGGTGTGCCGGTCCTCGACATGGTCAAGGTGAAGCGCTATATGCGCGGCACCCCCTGCCGTCTGATTGGCCCCAACTGCCCAGGGGTGATTACGCCGGGCGAATGCAAAATTGGCATTATGCCAGGTTACATCCACAAACCTGGTGATATCGGCGTGGTTTCCCGCTCAGGCACGCTAACCTACGAGGCGGTCTACCAATTGACTCAGCTTGGAATCGGCCAATCGAGCTGCGTTGGTATCGGCGGTGACCCGATTATTGGCACCGGTTTTATAGAAGTACTCAAGTTGTTCAACCAGGACGCCGGCACCCGAGCGGTCATCATGATTGGGGAAATCGGCGGCACGGCCGAAGAAGAGACTGCTCAGTTCGTCAAGCACAGTATGGCTAAACCGGTAGTCGCATTTATTGCCGGGCAGACCGCACCAAAGGGTCGCCGGATGGGTCATGCCGGAGCAATTATCTCGGGCGGCCGCGGAACCGCAGCCGATAAAATCGAGGCGCTGAGGGCAGCCGGTATCGCGGTTGCCATGAGCCCCGCCGAACTCGGCGTCACCATGAAGCGTACACTCGACGGCGCCGCTGCATAAATGCGGACGAGGCCAATAAACCAGGTTACCCCTGCCTCATCCTGGCAAAGACCGCCACGGGAAAACAAAAGGTCATCTTTTTGGAAATCCGGGAATGGCAGCAGAACGTACACTCGTGATCATCAAGCCCGACGCCGTTAGCCGCAATCTGACCGGGGAGATTCTGAAGCGAATTGAGACGGCCGGCTTGCGCATTTGCGGGCTCAAGTTGATGCGCCTGACGCGCGCGCAAGCCGAGCAATTTTACCAGGTGCACAAAGCGAGGCCATTTTATGACTCGCTCTGCGCCTACATGTCGTCGGGACCGGTCACGGTTGGGGTGCTGGAAGGGAGACAGGCAATTACGCGATGGCGAGAGTTGATGGGCGCCACCGATCCGCTCAAAGCATCGCCCGGGACGATTCGCAAGGATCTGGGCGTGGACGTGGAGAAGAACGCGGTGCATGGTTCTGATGCTCCCGAAACAGCCGCAGTGGAAATCCCGTTTTTCTTCGCCGCGGTCGAAATCCAGAGCGGCGGATGAAGCGGCACGATTGTCGCTGGTGCAGGCACGAGATGCATCTGGCCTTTGGGCAACACCGCGTGAATTGCCTCACTCCCATGCTACGCGCGGCGCCCGGAAAATCCGAATATCATGCCGTTCGAGTCGGTGTTTCGCTCTGAGGAAGTGCGCGGCGGCATCACAGGGTGGATCAACTTCGAAGCGATCCAGCTTCTCACCCACCATACGAGCGCAGTAGTCGTGGCGGTCTTACTATTTTGGTTTGTCGGATGGCTGGTGCGGCGAATGCTGCACGACAGCATAATGAAACGGACCGTGCTGCTGCTCGATGAGTTTGTCCTGGTATGCATTTTTGCTTATTTTGCGTATGAGCTTCTCTTCTTTTTGTACCTGCGCACGCGCAGCCTGTGGTCAAGCTGACACCTGGTTGCTTGGATGCTTCGTCCGCAATTCACGCGCGTACCACAAAAACCTGTAGCCGCTGTCTGCTATCCTGTTACAATTAGCGACTGTGGGAGAAGCCGCTGAGATTGAGACCTTCGCGCAATCATCCTCCAACCTGCGCGACCTCCGCGAAATGACCCTCGGCGAGCTGGGGCAAGTGGTCGCTCAGGCGGGCGAAGCGCCGTATCGCGCGCGCCAGGTAATGCGCTGGTTATGGAAGCATGACGCCTCTTCGATTGACCCCATGCGCGAGCTTCCGGCCCGGCTTCGTCAATACCTCAAGCAACACTTCAGCGTCAGCCGATTGGCGGTATCGTGCGTGGCGCGCGCCGCGGATGGCACTCGCAAGCTCCTGCTTCGGCTCGACGACGGCGCAGAAATTGAAAGCGTCATTATCCCGGCAGACGATCGCACGACCCTCTGCATTTCGAGCCAGGCGGGGTGCGCGATGGCATGTCAATTTTGCGCCACTGCTCGCATGGGGCTGCATCGCAATCTCGCTGCGAGCGAGATCCTTGGGCAGATTATCGCCGCCAAGCCGGAATGCGCTGATGGCGAGCGCCTGACGAATTATGTCTTCATGGGCATGGGTGAGCCGCTGGCGAATTACGCGCGGCTTTCCCGCGCTTTGACTATAATGACCGCCGAGTGGGGACTAGCCATCTCGCCCAGGCGAATCACCGTATCGACCGTCGGGCTGGTGCCTATGATGGAGCGGTTGCTGGCCGATTTCCCGGTCAATCTGGCAGTCTCGTTGCATGCCACTTCGGACCAATTGCGCGACCGGCTGGCTCCGATCAATCGTCGTTATCCGCTGGCCACGCTGCTGGACGCATGCGGCCGGCTTCCGCTGAGACACCGCAGCCGGATAACCTTCGAGTACGTGATGCTGAGCGGGGTCAACGACTCCCTGGAGGATGCCCGGCGCCTGCTAAAGATGCTGGCACCGCTCAAGTCCAAGGTGAACCTGATTTTCTTCAATTCGTTCAAGGGAGCTCTTTTTCGACCGAGTCTGCGGGGCCAGGTCGAGGACTTTCAAGCGATTTTGCTTCAGGGTAATTTGACCGCCACGATTCGCGAGAGCCGGGGGCAGGATATCGCGGCGGCGTGCGGCCAACTGTACGCGGAGAGACAAACCAGGATAGCGAACTGAGAGTCCCCCCTGCCTGGTCCTGCCTCCTTCAGAGGGAGGGAGAAGAGTTCCCCTCTCCCCAAAAGGTGAGGGGTTGGGGGAGAGGTTTCAATGGCGAGCACCGTACTCGGAATTATTGGCGGCAGCGGCTTTTATCAAATTGACGGACTGGAACGAGTCGAGCGGGTTGAGTTGGCCACGCCGTTCGGTGCATCGTCAGACGCCTACTATCGCGGCCGTCTGGGCGACACCGAGGTTGTCTTCCTGTCGCGTCACGGCCGCGGCCATCGGATTCTGCCCAGCGAGTTGAACTACCGGGCCAACATCTATGGGATGAAACAACTTGGGGTCGAGCATCTGGTTTCAATCAGCACCGCGGGCAGCATGAAGGAGCATATTGGGCCGGGGGATCTGGCGGTGGTGAGCCAGTTCGTGGATCACACCTACCAACGGCGCCCGACCTTTTTCGGCGACGGCATCGTCGCCCACGTCTCGCTTGCGGATCCAGTCTGCGCTCCTCTTAGCTCCGATCTCACCGACGCCGCGCGCCTGGCCGGCGCGAAAGTGCACGAAAATGCGATTTATCTTTGTATCGAGGGACCGCAGTTCTCGACCCGCGCGGAATCGAATCTCTATCGCAGTTGGGGCGTCGACGTTATCAGTATGACGGCAATGCAAGAGGCGCGGCTCGCGCGCGAAGCCGAGCTTTGTTACGCGGTGCTGACGCTGGTGACTGACTATGATTGCTGGCATCAGAGCGTAGGCGCGGTCGATATCGGCGAGATTCTGCGAGTTATGAAGCTCAATGTGGCCGTCGCGCAACAAGCCATTTGCAATCTGGCGCGGGTGCTGCCAAACCGCCAGCGCGATTGCAAATGCGCCGAGGCCCTCAAGGGCGCCATTATAACCGAGCGCGCGATTATTCCACCGGAAACGGCCGCTCGTCTGCAGCCGATTATCGGCAAATACTTGAGCTGAGGAAACCAAATACCCGGCCTGAGAAAAGAATGTTGCAACAATCTCTGGGAGGATGCTGTCGGACAAAATGAGTATTGTCGCAGTCGGCGCCGTCGCGTACGACACAATCGAGACTCCACATGGCACTGTGACCGGCGCGCTCGGCGGTTCGCTGAGCTATTTCGCGCTCGGCGCGCGCTTCTTCGGTCCGGTCAGTATCGTCGCCGCAGTCGGTGAGGATTTCCGCGAAGAAGACCGCCGCCTGTTTGTCGAACGCGGCATCGATACACGTGCACTCGTCCCTCGTCCAGGCAAAACTTTCTACTGGCATGGCCGTTATCACGAGGACATGAACATCCGCGATTCATTAGTGACCCAATTGGGGGTATTCGGAGATTTCATGCCTGAGCTGTTGCCCGACCAGCGCCGGGCAGACTTCGTGTTTCTAGCCAACATTTCACCGCAGTTGCAGGAGCATGTGCTCTCGCAGATGCTCAGCCCCCGGATTGTGGCGGCCGATACGATTAAATTCTGGATCGAAAACGACCTTCCGGGCTTTGTCCGGCTGATGCCGCGGATTCATATACTGACCGTCAATGACGAGGAGGCGCGGCTGCTCACTGGCGAGCACAACCTGGTCAAGGCGGGCCGCGCAATCCTCAAAATGGGCGCGCAGATCGCCCTGGTAAAGCGTGGTGAGTACGGCGTCCTGCAGTTCAGCCCCGATTCGATGTTTGCCGTGCCGGCATGGCCGCTCGAGGAGGTGTTGGATCCGACCGGCGCTGGTGACGCATTTGCCGCCGGTGTTATGGGATGGCTGGCGCGCAGCGGGCGGATGAATGAATCGATTCTGCGAACCGCAGTGATTTACGGCAGTGTGCTGGGTTCGTTCGTGGTCGAGAAGTTCTCAATCGAACGGCTGCTGGCGCTGACCTGGGAAGATATCGAGCTCCGCTACCGGGCCTTCATCGAATTGACCGACTCCCACTATTCGCGATGGATGTCTCAGTAGTTGTTCCGCTCTTCAACGAACGGGACAATCTGGCTCCGCTGCATGATGAACTTGATCAAGTGATGCAGCGGCTGGAGCGCTCGTACGAGTTAATCTTCGTCGACGACGGCAGTACCGATGGCGGGGTGCAGGTGCTGCGCGATATCAAGGCGCGCGACCCTCACGTGCGCGTGATGCGGCTGGCGCGCAACTCAGGTCAGACTGCGGCATTAGCCTGCGGCTTACAACATGCCACCGGCGCGATCGTGGTCGCGATCGATGGCGACGGCGAGAATGACCCGGCGGACATACCGCGTCTGATTGCCAAAATCGATGAAGGCTACGATCTCGCCAGTGGCTGGCGCGCTGATCGTTGGAAAGCTGCCACGCTTAGCCGCCGCCTGCCGTCGATTGCTGCTAATGCGCTGATCTCGCGGATGACCGGCGTCGCGTTACACGACTATGGCTGCACGCTCAAGGCTTATCGTGGGGATCTCGCGCGGCGCCTGATGTTGTATGGCGAGATGCATCGGTTCGTGCCGGCGATTGCAGCCGAGCAGGGTGCACGTATCGTCGAGGTCACGGTCAACTTCCGCCCCCGCCGTGCGGGAGCATCAAAGTACGGCCCGAGCCGTATCGTGCGGACGCTGCTGGACCTGATGACGGTCAAGTTCCTCACCGGCTACTCGACTCGGCCAATCCAGATCTTCGGCTTGATCGGCCTCCTGATGGGCGGGATTGGCACCTTATGGACCGCTATACTGGTGTTCGAGAAAGTGGTGTTGGGCTATTCGCTGGGCGGGCGGCCGGCGCTCCTGCTTGCAATCCTGCTGATCGTAGTCGGAGTGCAACTGGTCAGTATCGGATTAATTGGTGAGATGCTGGCACGCACTTATCACGAATCTCAAGGAAAGCCGATCTACGTGATCAAGGAGGAATTCTAACGGTTCATGAATATCGCGGTGGTTGGCACGGGATATGTCGGGCTGGTCAGCGGCACTTGCTTTGCAGAAAGCGGCAACGAGGTGATCTGTGTCGATATCGACCGCGCGCGGATCGAAGCGCTCGCGGCCGGCGCTATCCCGATCTACGAGCCCGGGCTGGAGGAGCTGGTAAGGCGTAATCTGAAAGAGCGCCGGCTCAGCTTCACCTGCAACCTGGAACCGGCAGTGACGCAATCGATGGTCTCATTCGTCACCGTGGGAACGCCGATGAGTTCAAACGGTGCCGCCGATTTGAGCGGTGTGCTGGCAGTGTCCGAGGATATCGCACGCGCGGCCATCGGTTATCACATCATCGCGATCAAGAGCACGGTCCCGGTCGGCACCAACGATCGCGTACGTGAGCGTGTCAAGCGGATCGCTAACTCGCGTATCGACGTTTGTTCGGTACCGGAATTCCTGAAGGAAGGCTCCGCCGTCGAAGACTTTATGCGGCCGGATCGGGTGGTGATTGGCAGCTCCAGCGAGCAGGCGACCGCGATCCTGCGTGAAATCCATGCTCCCTTTGTGCGCACCGACAACCCCGTCCTGGTGATGCATCCGCGCTCGGCGGAGCTAACCAAGTACGCTTCCAACGCGATGTTGGCTCTGCGGATTTCATTTATCAATCAAATGGCGAACTTGTGCGAAGCGGTCGGCGCCGAAATTAATGACGTGCGGCGCGGGATGGGGGCCGATCGGCGAATCGGCGCGCAGTTCCTGTTTCCCGGGGTGGGTTACGGCGGTTCGTGCTTCCCCAAGGACGTGCAGGCGCTGGTCCACAGCGGCGCCGAGCATCAGCTCGAATTCACCATGTTGAAGGCAACTGACCAGGTTAATAATCAGCAGAAGCGACTGATGGTGGAACGGGTCAAGCAGCATTTCGGTCCAGATCTGAGTGGACATACCTTCGCGATATGGGGACTTGCGTTCAAGCCGCGCACTGATGATATGCGCGAAGCGCCGTCACTGGCCGTCATCGAGGAATTACTCAAAGCGCATGCGCGGGTGCAGGTGCATGATCCTGAAGCGCTGGAGAATGCGCGGCGGATCTTCGGCGAGCGCGTCAGCTACCATCGCACCAATTACGAAGCGCTCTCGCATGCCGACGCCCTCATCATTCTCACGGAGTGGAACGAGTTCCGCCACCCGAATTTCCAGCGAATCAAGGCGGAATTGAAGCAACCGGTGATTTTCGACGGCCGCAACCTCTACGACCCGGCGCTGATGAGAGCCCTGGAATTCAGATATTACTCAATCGGCCGCCGTCCAATATAAGGATTAGATCGGTTGAAACAATGCGAATCCTGATAACCGGCGGCGCCGGCTTCATTGGCTCTCATACGGTTGATGCGTTGGTCGCTGCGAAGGCCTACGACCTTGCCGTGCTCGACGATCTTTCCAGCGGCAAGCGTGAACGGCTCGATCCAAGCGTTCGCTTTCATCATGCCGACATCCGTAATGCCGACGAGGTACGCCTCATCATGGACCGGGAGCGCCCCGAGGTGCTGATGCATCTGGCGGCGCAGATCGACGTGCGCAAATCGGTGGCAGAGCCCGCATTCGACGCCGAAGTCAACATCAGCGGGTTTCTCAATCTGATGGAAGCCGGGCGCGAAAAGGGATTGAAACGGGTCATCTTCGCCTCTACCGGCGGGGCGATTTATGGTGAACAAGAGAACTTTCCCTGCGACGAACAGCATCGCTGTCGTCCAGTGAGCCCTTATGGGGTCGCGAAGCTGTCGACCGAGGCATACCTGTTCTTTTACAAAATGCAGTACGGGATCGACTATGCCGCCCTGCGCTACAGCAACGTCTATGGCCCCCGGCAGGATCCGCATGGCGAAGCCGGAGTTGTGGCGATCTTCTGTGGCCGTATTCTGGGCAAGCGGCCCTGCACTATTTACGGTGATGGTGAGCAGACGCGCGACTATGTTTACGTGGGCGACGTGGCGCTGGCAAATCTGGCAGCATTGCGCACGCCGGCTTCAGGCGCATTCAACATCGGCACCGGAGTCGAAACCACTGTTAAGCAGCTCTTCGGGTCGCTCGCCAAGATTGGCGCAACCGATGAACCGCCGACGTTTGCGGCAGTGCGGCCTGGCGAACAACGCCGCTCCGTCATCTCGCCGGCGCGCGCCGCCGCCGAGCTGGGCTGGCAACCCAAAGTCACACTTGAAGACGGATTAAAGCGAACCTTCGAGTCTTTCAAATCGAATTCCGGATCGTAACCTCGTCAAGAGAACCGCGAGAAAAACGCGCGCAACGACTATCACGAAGACTCAGTTCGCCGGCACTTCCGCTCCGGCTGCTCAACCGCGCGCCCGCCGCCTCGCTGCATGCTATGATAAATACCCATTGGCGGCACGGCGCCTGCGACTAGATGACTTCATCGGAACTGATTCGTAATTTTTCGATTATCGCGCATATCGATCATGGCAAATCGACCCTTGCCGATCGCCTGCTTGAACGCACCGGCGCACTCAGCAAGCGCGAGCTGAGGGAACAATTCCTTGATTCGATGGAACTCGAGCGCGAACGCGGAATTACCATCAAGGCGCGCTCGGTACGGCTCAATTACAACGCCCGGGACGGCAAAAGCTACATCCTCAATCTGATCGACACCCCCGGTCACGTCGATTTCGCTTACGAGGTTTCCCGCAGCTTGACCGCATGTGAAGGTGCGTTGCTGGTGGTTGACGCTAGCCAGGGGGTCGAGGCGCAAACCCTCGCCAACGTCTACATGGCGCTCGACCACGGACTCGAAATCGTACCGGTCATCAACAAGATTGACTTGCCGGGTGCCGATGTCGAGCGTACTCGCAACGATATCGAGCAGATTGTGGGCCTCGACGCCTCGAATGCGGTGCTGACCAGCGCCAAGGAGGGGATCGGGATTGATGAAGTGCTGGAGGCGGTGGTTACGCGCATCGGTGCACCACCGGCAAACGCTGCCAAGCCCCTCCGCGCGCTGATTTTCGACAGTTGGTACGATGCATATGAAGGTGTCATCAGCCTGGTGCGGGTGTTCGATGGCGAGTTGCGGCGCGGGATGAAGCTCAAGCTGATGGGAACCGGCAAGCTTGGCGAGTTGATGCGGCTGGGCTTTTTCACCCCTCATGAACAATCCACCGAGACGCTCGGACCGGGTGAAGTTGGTTTTATAGTGGCCGGCATCAAGGACGTCGCCGACATGCGGGTCGGCGATACCGTAACCGACGCCGATCGTCCCGCGGTTGAACCGTTGGCGGGTTTTAAGGAATTGAAGCCGATGGTCTTTGCCGGTCTTTATCCGACCGAAGCCAACCAATATGGTGCGCTTCGCGACGCGATAGAAAAGCTCAGGCTGAATGATGCCAGCCTGGTCTGCGAACCCGAGACGTCGCAAGCGTTAGGCTTCGGTTTCAGGGCCGGCTTTCTCGGCTTGTTGCATATGGACATCGCCCAGGAACGGTTGGAGCGGGAGTTTAGTCTCAACCTGGTGGTGACAGCTCCAACGGTCGCGTACCGCGTACGATGTATCTCAGGCGAAACGATTGTGGTGGACAATCCCACCCGCTTGCCGCCGGAGGATGAAATTGAAGCGATTGAGGAGCCGTTCATCCTCGTCGAGATCCATTTGCCGGAATCCTACCTGGGCGCGGTGATGCGACTGTGTGAAGAGCGGCGTGGGGTGCAGCGCGATTTGCGTTACGCCGGCCATCAGCGTGTAATTCTGCGTTACGAAATGCCCCTGGCCGAAATCGTTTTCGATTTCTACGACCGGCTCAAGTCGGTCTCACGCGGCTATGCGTCACTGGATTATGAATTTCTGGACTTCCGCCCGGAGCATCTGGTTAAATTGGACATTCGTATCAACGGCGAGGTGGTTGATGCGCTCTCGATTATCGTCCATCGCGATAAGGCATACGAGCGTGGCCGGGCGTTATGCGAGAAGATGCGCGAGCTGATACCCCGCCAGATGTTCGAAGTGGCAATTCAGGCGGCGATTGGGGCAAAAGTTATCGCGCGGGAGAGTGTCAAACCATTAAGGAAGAACGTCACCGCAAAGTGCTATGGCGGCGATATCACGCGCAAACGCAAACTCCTCGAAAAGCAGAAGGAAGGCAAAAAACGCATGAAGCAGGTCGGACGGGTCGAAATCCCGCAGGAGGCGTTCCTCGCCCTGCTGAAGGTTGGAGAGTAGTGGTTCGCGTGGCCCAGCCGGTTCGCAAAATCGCCAAGCTCCAGCCGTCGCCGCCTCCGCCCGCCTTGGAACCGCAGAAATCGGCATTACGTGAATATGCGGAGGCGTTCGGGGTTGCCCTTATTTTGGCGATCGTCCTGCGTACATTCTTTATCCAAGCCTACAAAATTCCCTCCGGCTCGATGGAGCGGACTCTGCTAGTCGGCGATCACATTATCGTCAACAAGCTCGATTATGGCTTTAGATTGCCGGATTCTATTTTCGGGCTAACCCCTTTCTCCGGTGAAATTCCTTACGGAAAATACATGTTTGCGATTGAGCCGGTGCGGCGGGGCGATGTCGTCGTATTCGTGTTTCCAGAGGATCGCACCAAAGATTTTATCAAGCGGGTAGTGGCAATTCCTGGTGATACGGTCGAAGTCCGGAGCGGTATGCTCTATCGGAACGGAGTGCAAGTCGCGGATCCGCGCGCCCATTTCGAAAAATCGTCGGCTGAGCGGCAGCCTGGCTCGCAGGCGGATTACATGCCGCCGATGAAACTGGAGCCAAATCAATACTTCATGATGGGTGATAATCGCGACCATAGCTATGACAGCCGCTTCTGGGGACCGATTACGCGCGACGATATCGAAGGCCGCGCGATGTTTATCTACTGGTCGTGTGCCGATGAGCTTTCCCCGTTGAGCTGCTTTTACGATGTGCGCTGGTCACGAATCTTCAACCTTGTGCACTAGCGATGATTTCAAGCTGATCGGTCACTTCGCGCGCAGTCTGCACTAGGAAGCATCAACAAGGGGCGGCATAATACGATCCATGGAGGGCGCGGTGGCTGACGAAGCGGATGCCAGAATGGGTGCATTGCTCGAGCAATTAGGTGCGCGCTTCGAATTGGTGCTCGAAGCCGTCACTGGTTTCGGCGGCAGGATCGACGCGCTGCGCGAGGAAATGGTCGGACAGTTCACCGAAGTCGGCCGTCAGATTCGCTTTCTTTCGGATCGCATCGCTGAAAATCGCGCGGCGAGCACCGCCAATCGCGCCGACCTCGGGGCTGAGATGATCCGGCTCGGCGAGATGATCGGCGCCACTCGCGTGGAACTCCGCGAGCAATTGGCCTCCACCCGGAGTCAATTCGAGCATGGGGTCGAAGCCGCCGCAGCTCAAGCGCGTCAGTCTGTCCAGCAGGAAATGGCGGCGGCGCACAGCGAATTACGCACACAGATGGCTGGCGAAATTGCCGCCTTCACCACATCGACCCGTAACGAAATCGCCGCCGCGGCCGATAAGCTTGGCCATGAGCTTCCGACCGCTGCCGCCGGAGTCCGCGAGCAAATTTCCTCGTCGTCCCAAGCGCTGGTAAAGCATCTCGATGCTGAGCTGAAGCACACCAACAAGACGCTGGCTAGTCTGACTCGCAAGTTCGAGCGCTTTGACGATCGCCTCACCGTGCAAAGCAAAGACCACGATCAGCGCTTGCGCAAACTTGAGCAGCGCCGCGCCGCACGGTGACCGCCTCAGCCAGCGGCGATGAAGAAAGTTCTGATGGTTTGTACGGGCAACATGGATCGCAGTCCTACTGCGGCCATGCTGCTGGCCGAGATGTGTGCGCCGATGTGGGTCACATCAGCGGGCACCGAGCCTTGGGCGAAAAATCAAGTTAGCCTGGAAATGGTCGAGGAGGCGGATGTCATTTGTGTCATGGAGGAAGCGCACCAGCGTCTCATCCGCGGCCGCTTCGGTGAAGCACATGCCTCCAAGGTCATCGTGCTCGATATCCCCGACAATTTTATTTGCTGGGAAGCGGGACTGGTCGACCTTCTGAAGCCCAAACTACGCGCCGCTCTCGGTATACCGCTTTACCCACGACAGGCCTGAGAGCTTTTCACCTGCGCAGCTCTAAAATTCGCTGCCTCTACGAGGCTGTGGTGGCTGTTCGAGCTGGTATTTGTTGATCTTGGCGTACAGTTTCTTACGGGAAATCTTGAGCAATGCGGCCGCGTGCACCTTGTTGGGTGGCAGCAGCATCCGTGCGTAAAATTAGGCAACTAACCCATCACTGTATAACGCGGACCGCATTTTTGCTAGCGTTGCACCGGAGGTCGATGCACGGCTATTGAAGCCCAGCAAATTGTTCAAGTGGCCTCGTGACCCTGAAGACATGAAACATTATGAAGAGATCTTTGACTTATACGAACTCGGACGTATCCATCGCTTGCGGTCTATCCGAGCAGAGGACAAAAAATTCGACCGAGTGTACGACATATTCCATTGCTCGATGGTTCTCGCCAAATTTATCCAAGCACCAGCAAACCAAGAATTGCTCCCAGGTTCCGTTGCGGCGGCTCGGCGAATTCATGACCGAACGCGCCGATTGATGTCGGACGCAATTGATTCTAACAAGGGCCAAGAAGAAATTGGACTCACCGATGTCAACGCTCTCTCGAATGACTTGACTGGCTTTGATGCTTTGCTCAATCACGAATTGGGAAAGCTGCCCGCCTATATCATTGAGAAACGAATTGGTATCTATAATCTTGATGACTTAGCGAACAAGGCTGACTTGCATCTTTCTGTATCCGTAGAAACGCAAGTAGCAAATGACCTTAAGGCTGCTGGTCGTTGCTTAGCCTTTGGAGTATTGACCGCGTCAGGATTTCATTCAGTACGTGCTGTCGAGGGTGCCGCACGCGCTTACTACAAATTGTTAACAGGAGAAGACCCCACAGAGGCCGGAATGCCTTTGGGGCCGATTATTAATGGTCTACGAAAGCAACTTGAGAAAGAAGGTAACGACAGCGATACACCTCTTGGTTTGGTTATCTCAACACTAGCCAGAATTAACAACATGTACCGAAAACCGCTCACTCACCCCGAGATGGTGCTAGATTCGCCCGAAGCCGCAAAGCTGGTGTTTGAACTTGCTGGTGTTGCAATAACCCAGATTGTCGAGGACCACCGAACAAGAGAACAAAATGTGCCGGTAACTCAGCTTTCCTTCGACCAAATCGGGAGTACACCGGTTGCTACTCAAGAGTGAGAACCGTGGTTTGGGTAGTATGACCAAAAAAGAAAACCCAACAGTCAAAGGTGGAACAATCGCTATTCGCACGCCGACGCGCGCTGAATTCTTCAAGAGTCTTAAGAAAGCCGCACAGTCGTCACACGTGCGCCGCACGAAGAAGAAGCGTCCGAAATGACGCTTGCGGATCGTTGCGGCGGTTGTAGCGCCACGCATACTCGCTTAAGTAGGACTGAAGATGCTTGCTAGATACGGAATGATAAACTCCACCGATACCGCGCTTAACCAGCGACCAGAATCCTTCGAGTGTGTTCACATGCGCATCGCCCTCAACATAAATCTTTTGCCGGTGGTGAACCCGCTGATGTCCGAATCCGTGCGCAGCCAACGAATCGTACATCGGGACTTCATCCGTATATACCGTAGAGGCAGGGAGAACACGCTCAATCACGTTAGGCATCAGCGTTGTAGCTCTAGTATTGGGAATAACCCGCGCGATTACGCGCCCGCCGCGCTCTACTGCTCCCCATACTGGCTGTTTATCAACTGGTCCGCGCCCTTGCCGTTTGCGTTTATTGGCATGCTTGAATCGGTCTTTACCGCCTACGTAGGTTTCGTCCGCTTCTACTTCGCCTGCAAGGTCGCGGATATCTTCCTCGAACATAGTTCGAATCTGGTTGAACATTCGCCACGCGGTTTTGTAGGTAACTCCCAATTCCCGCTCAAGTTGTTTAGCGGAGATGCCGCATCGGGTGCTTGTCATCAGGTACATGGCGTAAAACCACAAGTGCAGCGAAGTGGACGACTTGTGATAGATCGTTCCCGCTGTGGGGTGCAGATGATGACCACACGCGGCGCACGTCCACGACTGACGCTGCTGTTTAGTCGCGTAGCGGACGAAAGTGCGTATCTCGTTGCACTTCGGGCAATGCGCGTGCTCGCCATCTGGCGAGAAGCGATCACGCCACAACTGCTGCAAGCAAGTTTCATCGTCTGGAAACTCCCGCATGAACTCCATCAGGGAGTAGCGTGATTCCGAAGATGCACGGCGCGCAGGAGATTTACGATCTTTGCACTGCATGAGAAGAATTTAGCATGAACGGCTTATACAGTCAAGGGATAGTTACCTAAAATTACTCTAGCGTATTGTGCGCAATGTCGTCCCCCCGGATTAGAACTGGTGCAATTGGGTTCCTTACTTCAGGCGGCCAGCCTTGCGCAGGTCGTCCAGAAACTGACGGCCACTCGGCGCATCCGAATCTCATTTGCATTTGCCCAGTAACCAGAGAGTAAAAATAGTTTGAGAAATAACAGGCCCGCATGAATCGAAGGGGATAAGCAATGATGAACTCGGCATTCACCGCTCCTCTGCCTATGCCGTTTTACAAGGACCATGTCCTCTATCACGCTATCGAAACCGGCGGTCTCCCAGCGGTTCGGGCGTGGCAGTTCAGCGGCTGGAAGGCCGAGAGCATGTCCTGGAAGAGGGGCTGCTACATCCACGCAGGTCTGTCCGCAACCGGCCCGCTCTCGTTAAAGGGACCAGATGCCGAGAAATTCCTCGAAAGCCTATGCATTAACAGCTTCGCCAAGTTTCCCATAGGCAGCATGAAGCACGCGGTTATGTGCAACGACGACGGCCTCATCGCGGCCCACGGAATCACTGAGCGGAAGGCGGAAGACGAGTTCGAGTTCTTCGCGGCGCCGCCTTGGCCGGTCCAGAGGCTCGCCGGAACCTCTTATCGAGTCGAAGCGCGGACGCGCAGCGATTACTTGTATCAAATTGCGGGACCGACTTCGCTAAAAACGCTCGAAAAGGTGACCGGTGATAGCCTCAGGGATATCCGCTTTTTGCGCTTCCGGGAGAGCCAGATCGACGGTACTAAGGTGGAGGTCGCGCGCATCGGCATGAGCGGCAACCTCGCATACGAGTTACACGGTCCGATCGAGGACGGCCCGAAGATCTACGACGCGGTATATCGTGCAGGGCAGGAATTCGGCATCGAGCGATTGGGCTGGGGGACTTATCTGGTGAATCACGTCGAAGGAGGTTTTCCCCAGATCACTTGGACCTTCATTCCAGTGCCTGGTTTGCTCGACGATAGGGCGAAGGCATTCATCGGCCAGTTCTTCAAAATCTCGGGCAGCGTCGATCCGGCTAATCTGCGTGCACGCTTTCGCACTCCCGTTGAGGTCGGGTGGCACCGCATGTGCAAATTCGATCACGATTTCCTCGGCCGGGCAGCGCTCGAAACCGAAGTCGCTCATCCTAAGCGAACTGTGGTCACACTTCGCTGGAATCCCGAAGACGTGATTGACATCTATGCTTCATTGCTGCGGCCCGGGGATGAATACAAGACCATCGATTTGCCTTATGCGCCTAACGTGTGGCCGCAGGCGCACGCCGATCATGTGGTGAAGGACGGCCGTCAAATCGGCATCTCGTCAGGAACTACTTACAGCTATCATTTCCGGGAAGTGCTCTCCATGGGGTGCATCGACCTCGAGGCTTCGCAGATTGGAAGAGAACTGATCATCCAGTGGGGCGACTACGGCGGCAAGATCAAAGATGTCCGCGCTACCGTCGGGCGCTTTCCATACCTGACCGAGGGGCGAAACAGCGATCTCGATGTCACCACCATGAAGTGATCGCGATCGAGGAGAGCGGAGGCCCGCAAATCCCCTGGGCCTAGTATCTCGCCGATTATCAGCGTCTATGTCGGTGCTTAGAACAGAAGCCCACGTACGCCGAAGCTGAAATGCGACAGCAGAGGAGATTGCTGATGAGTCATGAATCCACTCCGAACGCGCATGCCCATTCCTTAGGTGCAACACCGCCTTCACCCGCCGCGTTGAGGAGGACACCGGAGGGATACTTTACCGTCCGCTGGGGTCAGCCGGAGTATACCGATTGGATCGATGAAAGCATGTCGTGGAAGGAGACTTGCTACATTGGCGATTGGTCCTTTCTTTGGGAACGGCGCTTTCGCGGCCGCGATGCACTCAAACTTTTTTCAGATCTGACGGTAAACAGCTTCGCGAACTTCGCTATCGGGCAGGCGAAGCATGCGATCCATTGCAATGAGGACGGCAAAGTCATTCACGAGGGAATTTTAAGCAGGCTCGGTGAGAATGAGTTCATGCTTTTTGGCCGCGGCGGTTTCTGGGTCGATTACAAGCTGCGGCACGGCCGCTATAAAGCAGTTGCCGAGCCGGACGACTGGTTCAACTTTCAGGTTTCAGGTCCCAACGCGCTCTATGTACTTGAGAAGGCCGCTAGGAAGAGTGTCCGCCATATCGCCTACATGCATTTCGACAAGGTTCGTATAGCCGACCACGAGGTGCTGGCGCTTTGGCAGGGAGTCGCTGGTGAACTCGGATACGAACTGCAAGGACCGTCGCACTATGCGCGCGAGGTGTATGACACGATTCTCGACGCAGGGAAGGATTTCGGTATTCGACGGCTGGGCGGACGCGTGGCCTTCATCAATCATCTTGAAGCCTGTTTTCCGACCATCGTTACTGACTACCTGCCCGCGATATTCGACGACGACATGGGTGAGTATCTCGCCGAGTTCAAGGCCGCCATGCCGGGCTACGCGGCGACGTTTAATATCGCCGGAAGCTTCGAAGCAAATAGCGTCGACGCCTGGTATCGCAATCCTGTCGAACTGGGATGGCAGAACCGGATTAAGTTCGATCACGATTTCATTGGACGAGAGGCCCTCGAGGAAGAGGTTGCTCACCCACGCAGGGTTATTCGGACGCTAGTGTGGAACGCCGAGGATGTGGTCGACATTTACGCGTCGCTGTTCCGAGCGGGAAAACCTTACCACTACATCGAAATACCGCGCGATCAGCGGGGATTCATGTATGCGGACAGAGTTGTAAGCAACGGCAAGCTGGTAGGGGTCGCGACCTCGCGTGGCTACAGCTACTACTTTCGGCAAATGCTTTCGCTGTGCGTCATCGACGTAGATCGCTGCGAGCCCGGGACCGAGGTCATTGTCGTTTGGGGCGAACCCGGTGAACCTCAGAAGGAAGTCCGGGCGCAGGTCGCGCCAGCGCCATACAAGAAGGACAACCGGCGAACGGACGTCCGGACTCTCTAGAGCGAGAAATGATGTCGCGAACGCAGGTTGGAATCGTAGGTGCCGGGCCCGCAGGACTTTTGCTTTCGCATCTGCTTCATCTCCGTGGCGTCGATTCGGTGGTCTTGGAAAACCGCGGTCGAGAATATGTGGAGCATCGGGTACGGGCTGGCGTCCTAGAGCATGGCAGCGTCAAGCTTCTGATCGAGTCGGGCGTAGGCGATCGTCTCATCCATGAGGGCATGGAGCATCAGGGGATCCAGCTGCGGTTTGAAGGACAGCGGCACCCCATCAATTTCAAGGAGCTCACGGGTCGGGCCATCACGGTTTATGGCCAACAAGAGATTGTCAAAGATCTGATTCGCGCAAGGCTCGATGCGAGAGGCGAGATCCTGTTCGATGTAAGCGACGTGAGTGTCGAGGATCTAGATAATCACGAGCCTCGGATCAGCTTCTCTCACGAAAATGACCACGCAGAGCTTCGGTGCGAGATCGTGGCTGGTTGCGATGGGTTTCACGGCGTGTGCCGCCCATCGATACCACCGGATGCGCTCAAAGTGTTCGAGCGCGAATATCCGTTTGCATGGTTAGGCATTCTGGCAGAGGCCGCGCCGGCGTCCAGCGAATTGATCTATTCGTACGACCAGCGTGGCTTTGCGCTATTCAGCATGCGCTCGCCCCGTATTACTCGTCTCTACCTGCAAGTTCCTCCGGACGAGAACCTCGGGGAGTGGCCGGATGATCGCGTATGGAGTGAATTGCAGACCAGGCTGCGGTGCGAGGACGGCTGGCGTTTGAACGAGGGCCGGGTGCTCGAAAAGGGGATAACAACGCTCTAAAACTCGCTGCCTCTACGAGGCTGTGGTTGGCCCTGGTTAGCGTCCAGGTATTCGGTGAGGTTATGGTGGCACGGCACCTCGTGACGCTTGCCGCCTTTCTCGTGGAGTCGCAACCAAGCACGCTTGCCGTGTTCGAAATAGTCCTCTACGCCATCGTGGTGACTGCGGTGACGCGGGCAAAGGTGAAGACCATGACACCGATCAGGGCACGATCGCGCACCCCGTTGAGCTCGGACACATCGATTGAGTCCAGCAGTTGCCGTGCCTGGTCGGCGGAGAGGACCGGGATCTTGCCGCGTTTGACTACATATTTGGGGCCGCACACGGTGCCGGCAGGGTTCGAGAGCAGTATGCCGCCCGTGACCAGGTAATCAAACAGTTGACGGATGGCCGCCAGGTGCTGCTTGACTGACGGCTTAGCCATATCGGTGCCAAGCTGCTGTACATAGTCGGCCACGGTGGTTGGCCTGATAGCCTCCAGCTGCAAGCTTCGTCGCTCGCACCAATTGAAAAATTGCCGGACAGCAAGCGCATAGCCCATCCGGGTGTTCCGATTGCGGATGTTCGCCGTGAAGAAGTCGATGAAGCGCTCACTCGTCCGCGGGCCAGCTGCTGCGATCGTGGCCGGTAAGGTTTCGAGCCCGGCGCGGACCAGCGCCGGCGGCGCGGTGATCATGCCCGCATCGCTTAAAAGTATGAGTTCCCGGGACTCCCTGAACATGGGATCGACCGCTGTCATTTTCCCCGCTAACTGGCGTAGATTTTTCCCCGATATTTGTCCTACTCTGCCGCGAGCATGGAAGAGCTGTCTCGGTTGCCGCAATCCCTCCGCAAGCTTGGCTCTCGGTCTTTGCGCAGATCTCGCTCACTCTGGTCCGCCATTTTCAAGTCCTCCGCCTTGATTGCTTTGAAGCGCCACCGCACGTAATCGGCCCACGAGCGTCCCTGCGCGTCGCATAGCTGCGGTCGCAGTGCTGTTTGCACCTCGTCTATAAACGTGACGCGTTGCTCTTCTGGTAAGGCGAAACATCAGCTGTCGACGGCGTTTGGCCGCGGGAATCCGAACATCAACCACGACTGGTTGGCTACCCAGTGCGGGTACAGCTTAGTCATCTCGTCGAACAGTTCTCGGTCGGACTTCGTGGTCTGCTGCAGCCGATCAAAGTCCCCCAGATAACGCTTGGTGTCCTGGATCGCCGAGGGTAAGTCGGGCGCACCAGGCTTCTTGTGACCAGCGACAACGATCGCCGGATTCAACGCAGCCAGCCGGTCGAGCGCCGCCATCCAATTCTGCCGGCTCTCTGGGGTGGTGTCGCCGACATACATGCGGCACTGGTTGTACACCACGTCGCCGCAGACGACCAGGTCGATGGACGGAACGTGCAAAGACGTCGTATCGGGACCGTCGGTGCGGCCCTGCTCTATGATGTGCAATTCATGACCCTCGAGGGTGAAGGTGTCGTCCTCATAGGGCTCGGGTATAACCAACTTCGTGGCCAATTGTCCCGGAAAGCACTGGTGGATGAACTGGTCCATCGGGGCAGTAAAAAACGCTGCATAAGATCCAGCGACTTGGGCGCTGCTATGGCCCGAGCCCTCGGAAAGAGGTCAAGCAGAACGCTCAGGCCGTAGAAGTGGTCGAAATGCCCGTGCGTTATATAGATGGTCTGCAGGTTGCGGTGATGGAGCGCAACCCAGTCCGCGAGAGCCTTGGCCTCAGCCACCGTGGTCAGTGCCTCTACCAGTACCGCGTCGTGCTCACCGAAGATCAAAGTCGACGTGATCGGGTCGAAGCCGAGCGGTTCGCCGAAGCCCTTTGGCCGTTCGCCGACCATAGGCTTTCCTGGGGCGGTAAAGACGTTGACAACAAGCCTGCTCAAAGCCATGCGCCTGGCCTCCTTAAGCCGGAATTTCTCTTTTCTCCCTCGGCCATTCGATCTGTTAGTCCCTTCCCGGCAGCATCGTCAATTCTAGGTCCAGTCTCACGATCGCAAGCAGCGACTATAACTACGCGTGGCCAAACTTCAGGCCGTACGTTCTTGCGTCACTATTATAGGGTACTATAAAATTACTTTGCACTCTATGAAACTGCGGGAAAAACAACTGGCGGATCGGCGACGCCGGATCCTCGACGCTGCCGAGCAGCTCATTCACCAGACCGGCGGGGCCGACTTCTCGATGCTCGCCCTGGCGGACCGTGCCGAGGTCAGCCCCGCCACGCCTTACAACCTCTTTGGCTCCAAGCCGCAGCTGCTTTTCGCACTGTTCAACCGCTCGCTGACAGAACTCCCTGTCAAAGACCTCACGGCCTCGTATAAGGATCCGCTCGACCGTCTGCTCGAAACGACCAGGGTTGTCGCCACCCATCTTGCAACTCACGCCGAGTTCTTCCGCCCCCTCTATCGAGCACTGATCGGGGTGTCGGACGATCTCCATCGGCCCGAGTTCGTGGAGCATCACCTGCGGCGATGGAAGCGGGCGCTGGCGGACGTTCAGCGTGCCGGGCTGCTCTCGTCGGCAGTGACGGCAGACCAGCTGGCGCGCCAGCTAATGATCAATTTCGCCGGCACCGTCGAGCTGTGGGTCCATGGCGAGCTGGATGCGGAAGGCTTCGCTGCCGAGGCTGGATTCGGCACTGCACTGTTACTTTTGGGGGCTGCCATTCCGCAGGCGCAAGCGCGCCTTCTCAGACATTTGAAAGCGGCCCGGCGCGGTCTCCAGGCGCGGCTGGCGATTGGCCGTGCAACCCACGGAAAGAAGGAAAAGGCCGCTTAACACTACTGCGGAGTCATTTCCAAGGAGGGCCTGATAATGGGCCTACTAGAGGGAAAGGTAGCCTTCATTACCGGCGCCGGTTCGGGGATCGCACGGGCCGCCGCCCGCCTGTTTGCGCTCGAAGGCGCCATGGTCGTGATTGCCGAGCTCAAACCCGAGTTAGGCCGCTCCAGCGAACACGACGTGCGCAACGCCGGTGGCGAGGCGCTCTTTATCGAAACCGACGTGACCAAGGAGGAGAGCGTTAAGAGCGCGATCCACCAAGGTATCTCTCGCTATGGTGCGTTCAATATTTTGTACAACTGTGCCGGCGGCTCGATCACCCAGGACGCCCCCGTGACCGACGTCGACATGACGGTCTGGCAGCATACCATGTCGCTTGACTTGCTCGGCACCTTTCTCTGTTGCCGCCATGGCATCCCGGAGCTGATTAAGGCGGGCGGTGGAGCGATCGTGAATATGTCCTCCGGCGCTGCCCTACAGGGGGTGTACAAGGGGCACGTCTACACCGCCGCCAAAGGAGCCATTCTCTCGTTCACCCGTGCACTCGCGGGTCAATATGCGCGTCACGGCATTCGCGCCAACGCGATCTGTCCGGGCTTGACCGTCACCGAGCGCGTAATCCGTATGTTTGGCGACCCGCGCAAGGCGTCGGACTCTCCACAAAAAGCAATGCTGGAGAAGTATCCTTTTTCGGTTGGCGATCCGGAGGACATCGCGAATATCGCGCTCTTCCTGGCGTCGGACAAAGCGCGAATGATTACCGGCGCCACCATCGCTGCCGACGGCGGAACCTCCGCATATTAGCCTCGGGGACTTTGAATCGTCGCAGAGGACAACAGCCGCAATGAGTAAGCAAGGAGGTTTCAGTTAATGAGTACAGGATCAAGTACGATGCCCGAAGCCCTTCGCGGCATCAAGGTCATCGACATTGATACCCATCTCACCGAGCCGCCGGACCTGTGGACGTCCCAGGTGCCGGTCGCTTCCAAGGACCGTGTCCCCTATGTCAAGCGCGTCGGCGCCGTCGATCAATGGTTCTACAAGGACACGCCGCTCGGGTTCGGCGGCGGTGCCGCGATTACCGTCATCGGCCGTGACCGCCAGAAGTTCCGCGGCGCGGTCACTCTCGACACCTACGACCAGGTCGATGAATCCACCTTGGACCCCAAGGCCCGGTTGCAGATCATGGATGACCTCAATGTCTGGGGGCAGGTGGTCTTCCCCAATGTGGCGGGCTTTGGCGCCGGCGCGGTCGCCCGCACCATCCCTGAGGAGGACCGCAACCTCTGCATCCGCTTATATAACGACGGCGTGGCACAGTGGGCCTCGGCAGCCAACGGGCGCCTGCGCCCCCAGGCACTGGTGCCGTTCTGGGATATCAAGGCCGCGGCTAACGAGATCGAACGGGCACGTGGACTCGGGCTGCGTGGTGTTACTGCGACCTCCGCCCCCGAGGCGTGGGGGAATGGCCTGCCGGACTATGGTGACCCTGCGTGGGATCCGTTCTGGGAGGCGTGCTCTGCGTGTGACATGCCGATCAGCTTTCACATCGCCAGCGGCGCCATGCCTAGGGAGATCGGTCCATGGAAGTCTTTCGGCTTTGACCCGGCGAAGATGTCGCAGGGGTCGGCGGCGACTCGGGGTACGCGACAGATGGCGCCGGTGGCGGTCTCCGCCACCGTCGGCATCATGCTCAGCTCCCATATTATGATCAACTTAATCTACAGTGGCTTGCTCGACCGCTGGCCGAAACTGAAGTTTATCTCGGTCGAGAGCGGACTTGGCTGGATGCCATTCTTCCTCGAGCTTGCCGAGTACCAGTTCGACGAGATGACCCACGGCGATCGCTGGGGCCTGCAGCGCCGTCCGCGCGAATACTTCCGCGACCACTTCTATGTTTCGTGGTGGTTCGAGGAGTTCGGGCCGATGAAGGCGATCACCGAGGTGGGAGTGAAGAATGTGCTGTTTGAAACTGACTTCCCCCATCCGACCTGCCTCTATCCCAACCCAGTCGCCCATGCGGCCAAGGTGCTGGCGCATTTGCCGTATCAAGACCGCAAGGCCGTGATGCAAGACAATGCGGCTGCTCTCTGGCAGATACCTACGAACTAGCACTAGGCGGAGCGCAGCGGAGCCGAGCAAACGAGTCTGCGAGGTGCGCACATAAGAAGGAGGGAATGGGCCATGGCGAGAATCACATACATCGAACGAGACAGCGGGACACCGGAGAGCAAGGAGCTGTACGACGAGTTATTTCATAGTACTGCCACCGGGCAGTTCGGTTTCCGCGACGTTCCCAACATCATGAAAGCCCTGGCCCACAGCCCCAAGCTGGCCCGGCGAATCTCCCAACTGGGCCAATACTTCATGAGTGAATTATCACTGGAGCCACGCCTGCGCGAACTCGCCGTGCTGATGCTGATGAAACGGCTCAACTGTGATTATGGCTTCGTAAATCATATTGGCGTTGCTCAGCAGACTGGAGTCAGCCACGAGCAAATTGATCAGATCGATTCCTATCGGACGAGTCCATTGTTTAGCGAGGACGACAAACTAATCCTGCGCTACGCCGAGGAGCTGACATTAAAGGCACAAGTGGATGACGATTTGTTCCGTCAAGTGCAGAACCGTATCGGCACATTGAAAGTGCTCGACCTGACCGCCGCGGTTGGATTCTGGAACATGATGGCGCGGAACCTCAACGGCCTGCAAATCGATTTGGAGGCCGAACGGCGACAGTGATTGTCTCCATGATGGTTATTTCGCCTATAGCCGATAGCTTCCGGACGAGGGGACGCGAATGGTCAAACTAATAATCTGCGCAACTCGCAGATCTGACATCAGTCGCCAGGAATTCGACTCCTACTGGCGCGAGAAGCACGGCCCGCTAGTTAAGAGCGTAGCCGAGTTTGCTCGCCACGTCCGCAAGTACGTCCAGTGTCATCTGGTCGAGGGCACGGCACCATTCGGCATCGCGTGCGACTATGACGGTGTCGCGGAGCTTTGGTTCGATAGCGTTGATGAGGCTGCGAACGCGTTCAGCGAACCGAAGTATCTGGAGATAATTCGCTCCGATGAACTGAAGTTTGTTGACCCGCAGAAATGTATTTCCTTTATGACAGAGGAACTTCAAGTCATCTGAGTGGGACGGCGGCGCACCTGTAATCATCCAAGATGATGCTGAGCCACGCCTCGCTAGTTCACCGCCACGACCAGCGACTCGCGCTGTGACTGATCGCCCGGCCAGATCGACCTCGATCGCTCCCCTCACTTCGGTGAACCAGATTGAGCATCTCGCGTTAGGTTTTCTCGCCGGCTGCCAAGGCACCGACCATCGTATACGCGGGACTCTAAGAGGAATGCCTACACCTCCTGGCCGTGGGCTAACTGCTGTTCCTGTAGTGCAGTGCCGAGATCGTCCGCTGAACCTCCAATATCCGCGTACCAGAGACGAAGTCCCTGCCCTCCCCCAAATGAGCTGGAGCAAATGAATGCGGTCCGATGCGAGATTGCGGAGGGCGGGCGGCAGCCGAGACACTCTTTCATGTGCGCGGGACAGTACGACAAATACCGCGGAAAGAACTATGACAATTAGCCGGGAAAGTGACAGGTTAGACTGTCATTTTCCCCGCTAAATGACCTACATTTTTCCCTGATATTTGGCACAGACGAGGTTGGCGGCAGGGTGGGGAGAATTTGCGGCGGGCGCACCGGAGCTAAGTGGTTCTGGCTTAGATTCTCATTTGCTCCGATCCAGCCCGACCACGGACGCTGCCGCTACCCCTATTAGCCTCATGGTTTAACAAATTTCAGTACGAAACGATCCTGCATGTGATTCACGCTCTTAGAATAAAATGGTTGCGTGCGCGGATCATCTGGATTCCGCAGAATGTCCGAAGTAGCGGCGAGCCGAAACCCGGCCTTCTCGATGTCATTCACCTCGAAGTTCTCATCTATGCGATGCAGCGTACTGGCATCGCTCGCACCGGTCC
>Ga0306920_100000224_pt1 | contig 66746 bp, 41 predicted proteins | sample flu12Cox44000170_FD_204666 | JGI IMG/M metagenome (GOLD analysis project Ga0306920, IMG submission 204666) | Lab enrichment of tropical soil microbial communities from Luquillo Experimental Forest, Puerto Rico - flux4day.12C.oxic.44.000.170 (v2)... | ecosystem: Environmental > Terrestrial >...
TGAACCTTCCGGCATAGGAGAGGCACATGACCACGAGCGATACATCAGGCGCGCTCGCCGCGGATCGTGATTTCTTTAAAGCGCTGACGGATGGAAACGGCGAGGAGTTGAAGCGGCTGCTCGCCGTCGATTTCATCCTGATTGACGTGATGAGGGGAGGGCAGGTACCGAAGGCCGCGCTCGTCGAGCTGGTTGGATCGGACCAGCTCAAGTTCGAGTCAATTACGCCGGCCGAGGTGCATGCGCGCCGCTACGGCTCAACCGCAATCGTGAGCGGGCGGACCGAGATGCGGCTGCGCTTCGAGCAAAGCAGTGCCACCGTCAAGAGCCGCTATACGCACGTGTACGTCGAAACCCGGGGACACTGGACGTTGGTCTCGGCCCAGGGTACCCAAATCTCTGATGACTAGCACTCGCCGCCACAGTGTTAATCGTCGATTCCCAGCTGCTTGCGCGCGGCGTCGCTCATCCGATGCGGTGTCCACGGCGGTTCCCAGACGATTTCAACATTGGCGCGCTCGCAATCGGGCAGCCCCAGCAGCTTGTCCTCGATTTCGGTCGCGATCATTGAACCCATCGTACATCCGGGCGCGGTTAAGGTCATTTGCACGTTGACGGTACCGTCTTCAACCGCAACGCCATATACCAGGCCCAAATCGACGATATTAACCGGGATCTCAGGGTCGTAGCACTCCCTGAGAACTTCGTAGATCTCTTCAGCTGTTAGCATGGCTCATTCAGGGTCCACTTTGATGTTAGCGCAGGCCGGTGTCTATTGCTCGCTCGGCGAACACGAATCAGCAAAGAAAATTTCGCTGGCATAGGGGGTGCTTGGCAAACCCCAGTGATTGGGGTTGACTGTTCGAAGAGGATTATCGGTCTAATTGAGTTTGCTTCTGCGGAGGGCCGTTATGCCTGATAAGGAAGAGCTTTACGACGAAGCTATCGACCTGTACGCCGACCAGAAATACGACGACGCTATCGTCGCGTACAACCAGGCGTTGGAGGTCGATCCGAAGTTCACCGACGCCGTTCATGGACTAGCGATGTGTTATCAGGCTAAAGGCGACCTCGACGCGGCCATCGAGTTGACCAGGCGTTATATCGAGCAGGAGCCGGAAGATATTCTCGCCTTTACCAACCTCAGCATGTTTTATCAGAAAAAAGGCATGATAAAGGAAGCTGAGGCGGCCGGGGCCGAAGCGCGGCGCCTCGATTGGAAGCGCCAGCTCAAAGAGGCCAAGACACAGAAGTAGTTCCTTCGCACAGGGCCGACAGCATCGTGCAGGTGTTGGCGGAAACACGCAATGTCCGGGGGGAGACAGCATGATTGCTCGTTGTGCAGGGATACTGATCCCGCTGTTCTCGATTCGCTCAACCGAGGATTTCGGACGCGGGGAGTTCGGCGCACTGCTACCCATGGGGCAGATGGCGCTCGCAATGGGCCATCGGTTACTCCAGCTCTTGCCGATTGACGAAGTGGCCCCGGGTGAAACCAGTCCATACAACGCCCTCAGCGTATTTGCACTTGATCCGATCTATCTTTCGTTCAAGCTGCTTCCGGGCATCAGCCACGCTGAATGTGATGCGGCGCGCGCGGCACTGCGTGATGGCGGAAGGCCGATCGATCAAATCGAGCTGCGCGCGCTGAAACGGGAACTGCTGCTGCGCTCCTACCAGTATTTCAAATCCGGCGCCGATCGGACATTGCGCGACCGCTATGCGGAATTTGTCGAGCTGCACCGTGACTGGCTCGACGATTACGCACTGTTCCGGGCCCTCAAGGAAGAGTTTCACGGGGCCGAATGGGAGAGTTGGCCGCCAACATTGAAAAGCCACGACCCCAAAGCCCTGGCCGACGCTTCGCGCGAGATGGCCGACCGCATCACGATGCTGAAGTACGTGCAATTCCTTGCGCATCACCAATGGGAGGGATTGCGCGAGCACCTCCGGAGTTGGGGGGTCTTCCTTGGCGGCGATCTCGCTTTTTCACCCGGCCGCGAAAGTGTCGAAGTCTGGGCGCATCGGGATCTGTTTGATCTCAGCCGCGCGGTCGGTGCGCCGCCGGATGCCTTTTCGCCGGTCGGCCAGCGTTGGGGCCTGCCGATGCCGGATTGGGAGCAGATGCGCGCCCGCGATTTCGATTTCCTGCGGATGCGTGTGCGCCATGCCCGCGAACTTTATGACGTGTTGCGCATCGACCATGTAGTCGGCCTCTTCCGCACCTACGGCTATTGGCTTGATGACGAAGTTGGCGGCGAGTTCGACCCGGCGACCGAAACGGCGCAACGCGCCCAGGGCGAAGAGATTCTGCGAATCGTGCTCGATGAGGCCGGCCCTACGCAAATTGTGGCCGAAGACCTCGGCGTGATTCCGAAGTTCGTGGGGGAGACGCTGGCGGCGCTGTCGGTCCCCGGTTACAAGGTAATGCGCTGGGAGAAACAGCAGTCTGGAGCAGCGGGCGCGCGTTTCATTAATCCGGCTCGCTACCCCTCGGTGTCATTGGCCACGACCGGCACGCACGACACCGAAACACTGGCCGAATGGTGGGCGGCGATTAGCGGGGCCGAGCGCGGGCGTGTGATGGAAGCCGTAAATTTCGCTACTCAAGCCGATTGCACCAACTCCAGGCTCGACGAGCCAACTCTCGATGCGATTTTGCAGTCGGTTTACGCATCGCCGGCGCAGCTGGTGGCGACGCCGATCCAGGACCTCTTCGGCTGGAGTGATCGAATCAATCTCCCCGGAACCATCAGTGATGCGAACTGGAACTGGCGGCTGCCGTTCGATGTCGAAAGGGCCATGGAAAATCCGCGCGTGCGCAAGCGCGCGGCCAGGATTCGCGCGCTATGTGAAAAGACCGGGCGCTTCACCCGGCGTTAAAAAGGCTAGCCCCCTTTCCTAGCGCTCTAGCGGCCGAGGCTGCGGAGTTCGCGTTCGGCCAGTTCCAGGTCGGCATCGACCATAATGCCAACCAGTTGAACGAAGTTGACTTTTGGTTGCCAGCCGAGGATGCGCCGCGCCTTGCTCGCATCGCCCATCAGGAAGTCCACCTCGGCCGGCCTCAAGTAGCGCTCGTCGGCCTCGACATACTTGCGCCAGTCGAGCGCGACCCGTTCGAACGCGAGTTCGAGGAACTCCTGCACCGAATGAGGTTCGCCGGTCGCGATGACATAATCGTCGGCCTGCGGCTGCTGCATCATCAGCCACATCGCCTCGACGTAATCGCCCGCGAAGCCCCAGTCGCGATGGGCCTCCAGGTTGCCGAGCATGAGCTTATCCTGCAATCCGAGCTTGATGCGCGTGGCGCTGCGCGTGATTTTGCGCGTCACGAAATTCTCGCCGCGGCGCGGCGACTCGTGGTTGAACAGAATCCCGTTGGTGGCGAAGAGGCCGTATGCTTCGCGGTAATTGACGGTTTGCCAATGCGCATAACATTTGGCGCAGGCGTATGGGCTGCGGGGATGGAACGGCGTGGTTTCACGCTGCGGAGTCTCAGCCGCCTTGCCGAACATCTCCGACGAGCCGGCTTGATAATAACGCACCGAACGCTTGTGCCGCACGTTATGGTCACGAATCGCCTCCAGCAGCCGCAGGGCGCCGAGGCCAACAACATCGGCGGTGTATTCCGGCTGGTCGAACGAGATCCGCACGTGCGATTGTGCCGCCAGGTTATAGACCTCGTCGGGACGCACCTGTTCAATAATGCGGCGCAGTCCGGTGGCGTCACCCAGATCGCCGTAATGTAGTTGCAGACTCGAACCGCCACCATGGTAAGCGTGCCGCAGATGGTCGATGCGGCCGGTGGCGAAGCTCGAGCTGCGCCGCACGACGCCGTGGACTTGGTAGCCCTTATTCAGCAGAAATTCGGCGAGATAAGAGCCGTCCTGCCCCGTGACCCCGGTTAACAACGCTACTTTTGCCATTCTAATGAATCACCAGCCGCGCAACATTAAAGTCGATAATAGCGGCTGGTTGCGAACGGCGAAACGGCTCTTGCCAGTTCTGTCATTCCCGCCTGAATTGGCAGAGAGCTTCGCAGCGAGGTCTCTGCACGCGGATAGTGATTGTCGCGCAAGGCGGCTCTTGCCGTCCTATCGCGCCCATTCATCAAGCAACGCCCTGGCCTCCCTCAGATCAGGCAGGTCGAAGCCTTCGGTGAACCAGTTGTAAATCTCCGCGAGCATCGCGCGGGCTTCATCGCGCCGGTTGGTGTCACGTAGCAAACAAGCAAGGCTCACTGCACTGCGCAGTTCCCACCACTTCGCCGATTGGCGCTGCGCGATTTCGATAGCCTTTCGAAAGCAGTTCTCAGCCTCACCCGTCGCCGAGGAGTCGCGTGCGAGGATCGCTTCGCCCTTCAGTCGATGAAGCTCCGCATCATCGTGATGCAATCCGGTTTGCTCGCCTTCCGTAAGAGATTGGTTGAGTATCTTAAGAGCCTGGCCGGCTCGGTCGACGGCAATGTAGACCTGCGCCAGCATCCCGGAAACGGTTATCATGCCCGGAACCAGCGTGGCATTCGCCTCTACTTCGGCGATCCCCTTGTCAGCATCGCCAAGCTCAGCCATTGCGCAACCCCGAAGCACTCGGCCCACGGCGATAATCTCCGTAAAGCCGTGTTCTTCAGCCAAACCGATAAACTGCTCGGCCCGCACGCGCGCGACCTCAGGTTCTCGCCGCCAGTAATGTAGCGCTACGTCAGTCATCCCGATCCACGCCAGAGCGAACGGGTGCTCGAGCTGACGAGCGCGCTTCAGCGCCTCTTCGCTGAAGGCAAGCGCCTGGTCCGGGCTACCGAGCAGATGCCTCGTCAAAGCGAGAAATGTTGGAGTTTCGACCCAGATATTCACCGGCAGCAGTTCCACTGCAGCTTGTTGATAAGCCGATCGGTCACGCTTCATCAGCTCATCTAACAGCGAGGAGGCGTGGACCAGGTCGCCGGAAAGCCTGACCGACTCCGCGAACTGTAAAAGGGCTGCCGATAACATTTCTGGGTCGTTGCCCTCTTCGGTCAGCTCCACACAGCGTCTCGATGCCTTCAGTGCACGCGAAACCTGTCCCCTGCCGAGGTAGGCGCCCGCCACATTTAGCAACCCCCGAATTAAAGCGGATTTGTCACCGAGTTGCTCGCTCAGATCGCAAACCCGTTGGAAAATCTGCCGGCGGTCTTCCGAGCCGGCTCCGTAAAGAGCGGGCGCGCACATTCCCTGCACCAGGCGCACACGAAGCTCAGCCCGCAGCCGCTCATGCCCCTCCGGCAGCCGCTGGATCATGGTAAGTGCGGATTCGGCATTCGCCAGCGCTTGCGCATATGCGCCACGGCGGGCTGATTGTTCGCCCGCCAGGCATAGATAGTGGATTGCCTTGAGGGCGTTGTTGCTCGAACGATAATGATGGGCGAGGTCGGCGCAGTGGTCATCTAGCCGCTCATCGAACAAAGCCTCGATCACCTGGCCTGTGCGCTCGTGCAGGATTTTGCGGCGCTCACTCAGAACCGAGTTGTAAGCAACCTCCTGCGTGAGTGCATGCTTAAACTCATATTCGACGTCACCGACCGCCGGCCGCTCATAGATGAACTCGCCCAATTGCAAGCCATTGAGCATCCGGTTGAGGTTGAATTCTGAGTGCTTGGTTACCTCGCGAACCAGCGATAGCGGAAACTCCCGGCCGATTACGGCGAGCGTTTGTAATAGCTCCTTCTCGTCGGGCGGCAGGCGGTCGATACGTGAGGCAAGAATTGCTTGTACGGTCGGCGGAATCTTCAACTCGGCAAGCGGCCGGGCAAGTTTCATCGTGCCGTTACGCACGAGAAACCCGTCATCGAGCAACCCCTGCACAGTCTCTTCCATGAAGAACGGCGTGCCTTCAGTCTTCTCGATAATCAGCCGGCTGAGTGCACGGAGATCAGCACCCTCTCCCGCGCGCGGCTCATCGCCGCGCTTGCCCTCTCCCGCAACTGAGCGGGCGAGGGGCATTGATAAGAGAGAGTCGAGCATCTCTTCGGCGTTCTCGCGTCCCAGCGGGTCGAGTCGTAGCTGCGTGTAATAGGTCTTGCTGCCCCAGCCGTGCGAGTATTCAGGGCGATAGTTCACCAGCAGCAGGACCTTCGCAGTGCCTATTGAATCTGCGAGCAGACTCAGCAATGCCTCGCTCTCTCTATCCACCCAATGGAGATCTTCAAAGATCACTATCAACGGTTGATTGAGGCTCTCGCGCAACACGATCCGCTTAATCGCTTCGTAGGTGCGTCTCTTCTTGAACTGGCCGTCCATCTGCGCGGTCGGATCGTCCCCCTCGACAATCGCGAGCAGGCTGAACAGGTACGGCAACGTATCTTCCAGACTTCGATCCAGCGCGACCACCCGTCCAGTTACCTTCTCTCGCCGCTTGCGTTCGTCGTCGCCGGGGGAAATATCAAAATAGCTGCGCAGCAGGTCGATAACCGGCAGATAGGTTGAGGCCTTGCCGTAGGAAACGGAAAAGGCCTCCAGCACCATACATCCTGACTGCGAGATGGCCTTGAACTCGTAGACAAGGCGCGACTTGCCCACTCCTGGTTCACCGACGGTCGCGACTATCTGCCCGTGCCCCGCTTTGGTCAATTCCAGCGCTTCTTTCAGGGCATTAAGCTCGCGTCCCCGTCCGACAAACCTGGTGAGTCCGCGGCCCACCGCGCGCTGCAGGCGCGTGCGCAATGCGCCTAGCCCGGTGACTTCGTAGACGTTGACCGCCTCGGCGATGCCTTTCACCCGCATCGCGCCCAGTGCACGCAATTGGAAGTATCCTTCCGTCAGCTTGCGGGTATTCTCGCTCACTACGATCGAACCGGTGCGGGCGATGGCTTGCAGCCGCGCGGCCAGATTGGTGGTGTGTCCGATAGGCGTGTATTCGGCGTGAGTCCCGCCCGTACGAATCGAACGGACTACGACTTCGCCGCTGTTGACTCCGACGCGTATCTCAACCGGGGCGCGACCCTCCCGCTGGAGCTTGCTGCCGTAGCGCCGAAGCTCATCCTGCATTCTGACCGCCGCATAAAGAGCTCGTTGCGGATGGTCCTCGTGGGCGACCGGCGCGCCCAAGAGCGCGAAAATGCGTCACCGGTGGATAGCACGATATAGCGGTCATAACGGCTAACGGCCTCAATCATCAGCTTCAAGGCCGGATCGACAATCGCGCGCGCCTCTTCCGGGTCGAGACCTTCCATCAATTCGGCCGAGCCTTTGATGTCGGCAAACAAGGCCGTCACCGTCTTACGCTCACCCTCGGGGACAGACGAAGCGTCAATCTGGTCAGCTTTATGTGAATCCCGGAGTGAGTCTGCTCAGGCGTCTTGGCTGCTAAGGACTTACTGGGGGTGGTCAGGGGTACGGCGCACTCATTGCAGAACTTCGAGCCGGCAGCGTTCAACGTTCCGCAATTTAAACAACGCACAGGCAGAGGCCCAGCGCATTCGTTGCAGAACTTGGCGCCGTCAAGATTCTCGTGTCCGCAGGCTGGGCAGTTCACCAGGTGTAGACTCCTTTAATTGCCCAATTCATCCAGCAGCGCCTTGGCGTCCTTCAAATCCGCAGTATCGAAGCCTTCGGTGAACCAACCGCAGATTTCACTGAGCCTCAGGCGCGCGTCGTCGCGCTTGCCCTGTTGCGCCAGCAGCCGCGCGAGACTCATGGTCGCGCGCAGCTCCAGCGATTTCGCGTCCTGCTTGCGCGCAATGTCTATTGCAAGCTCGAAGCAGCCGCGGGCTTCGGCAGCATGGGATTCGTGCTGCTTCAGCAGCAACTCGCCCTTGAGCCGATTGAGTTCCGCTTCGAACCAGCGTTCTCCGTTTTTCTCTACTACCGTCATGGCCTCCGTCACGCAGGTCAGTCCTTCGTCGCTCCGCCCCGCTCTTTCGTACGCGTCGGCCAAAAGCGTCAGATCATGTGTGCGGCAAATTTGTGTCCCGGTCGCGAGCAGACCTGCTAGCCCCTCGCGGATCTGGCCGATCCCGTCGTCCTCCGTCGACGAGCGTTTAGCCAATGCCCAGCCTTGTAATGTGAGCCCCCAGGCGCGCCACACCGGGAACCCCCCTTCCACCGCGATGGCCATCACTGCCTCAGCATGGTTCCTGGTCGCGGTCTCGTCGCGCAGGAGTTGATTAAGTTGAGCTGCCGTGGTCAGGGCATATGCGATCGTAGGGCCATGTTTCAGTTTTTGCGCAATATCCAGTGCTTGAGCCGAGCGGCGGCGAGCCTCGTCAGGATGGCCTAGTAGCCAGGAGCTCAAACCTCCCCACCCGTAAGCGCACACCACGGGATCGTGCGCACTGTAAAGAATCGCACCGGAGCTGTGGAGCCGCTGATCGTATAGCGCCAGCCCTTGTTCGATATGAGTCTCTGCCGCTGCGAGTTCGCCGAGCAAAAGAGCGTTTGACCAACCATGATGATGTGCTTCCAAAAGGAAGGAAGGCTCTTGCTGCCGGCGGGCAAAACTCAGAATCTGCGTCTCCCGCTCGCGAGCCGCCAATAATCTGCCGGGGACGAAGGCCATCCCAAACCACCCTACCAGCGAGTAGAAGTGTTGAAGCGCGGTTCCGGTCCGTTGACTAAGCTCGTGCGTGCGAACTAACACGGATTCCGTTTCCGGTGCCATCCAGCCTTTGCTAACCATCAGTACTGGACCGAGTGTGGTCAGGATGGAAAGCTCGCGTTGGTCTCGTTCCGAACTCTCCGGCAGGCGCTTGAGCAGTTCCAGCGCGGAGCTCAAATTCTCGGCCGCTTCCTCATGGGCCGAGCGCTGCGCCGCTTGCCGCCCCGCACGCTCCAGGTAGTCAACCGCCTTGGCCACATTGCCGCTGCGGCTGTAATGACGCGCCAGTTCGCTCAGATGATCGTCCAGGTTCGCGGCAAACATCGACTCCATCGCCTGTCCGGCCTGCTCGTGCAGGAGTTTGCGGCGCTCGACGAGTAGCGAGTTATAGGCCACCTCCTGTGTCAGCGCATGCTTGAAGGCATACTCGACGTCAGCAGAACTGGGCTGCTCGTAGATGAATTCCCCGCTCTGCAACGCAGCGAGCGCGGCATCAAGCTCCTCGTCCGCGCGATTCGCCATGCGCTGGGCAAGGCTTAGCTGAAATTCCCGGCCGATAACCGCCAGCGTTTGAAGCAGTTCCTTCTCCTTCGACGCCAGGCGGTCGATGCGCGAGGACAACACTCCTTGCACGGACGCCGGCAAGCGGAGTCGGGAAAACGGCCGCGCTAACGTGACAGTGCCGTTGCGCGTGAGGACGCCCTCGTCAAACAGCGCCTGCACCATTTCTTCGATGAAGAATGGATTCCCCTCGGTCTTTTCGATGACCATCCGCTTGAGTGCGGCTAGGGCGGGTGCATCGCCGACCAGCGCTGAAAGCAGTTCCTCCGAGTTTTCAGCTCTTAGCGGATCCAGCCTGAGCTGGGTGTAATAGCTGCGGTTGCCCCACGCATGAGTGTATTCGGGACGATAGTTCACCAGCAGCAGAATGCGGGCATTGGCGATGGCGTCGACCATGGCATTGAGAAATGCCTGGGTCTCGCCGTCGATCCAGTGCAGGTCCTCGAAGATTACGATCAGCGGCTGGTTGAGGCTCTCGCGCAGCAGGATCCGCTTGAGCGCCTCCTGTGTGCGCCGCCGCCGTATCTGTGCATCCATCTCGGCCATCGGATCGGCCCCCTCGACGATGGCGAGTAACCCGTACAGATACGGCAGCGCGTCCTCCAGCGCGCGGTCGAGAATTACGATCTTGCCCGCGACCTTCTCGCGGCGGGTGCGCGTGTCGTCCTCCGGCAGTATCCGAAAATAATCGCGTAGCAGCTCGAGCACCGGCAGATAGGCTGTGGCCTTGCCGTGCGAGACCGAGTAAGCCTCCAGTACCATGCATGCCGACCGCGACATCGCCTTGAACTCGAAGAACAGCCGCGATTTGCCGACGCCCGGCTCGCCGATTGCGGCGACAATCTGGCCGTGGCCTGTTTTGGCCATCTCCAGTGCTCGCCTCATTTGCTCGAGCTCAGCGTTGCGGCCGACGAACCGGGTCAGTCCCCGCCCGGCCGCTCGCTGAAGCCGGGTGCGCAGCGGCCCCATCCCCGTCACCTCAAACACCTCAACCGGCTCACTCACGCCCTTCACCACGGTCGGGCCGAGCGACTTGAGCGTGAAATATCCTTCGCAGAGCCTGCACGTCGCGCCGGTCGCCGCGATTGATCCGGTAGGTGCCAGCGCCTGCATCCTCGCTGCCAATCCGGTCGAGTGCCCGATCGGCGTGTACTCGGCATGGCCGCCCCGCGTCGCAATCGAGCGCACTACGACTTCGCCGGTGTTCACTCCCACCCGGGCCTCGACCGGCAGTTGGCCGGCCTGGCGCAGCTTGGCCGAATAGCGCCGCATTTCGTCCTGCATTCTCAATGCGGCATAGAGTGCTCTTTGCGGATGGTCCTCATGCGCGAGCGGCGCACCGAATAGTGCAAAGATACCGTCGCCGGTTGACTGGACGACATAACCCTCGTAGTGGCGGACGGCCTCGATCATCAACCGGAGCGCGGGATCGACAATCGCGCGCGCCTCTTCCGGGTCGAGGTCCTCCATCAGCTCCATCGAGCCCTTGATGTCGGCGAACAACGCGGTCACTATCTTGCGCTCGCCGTCGAGAGTAGACGTGGCATCAATTTGCTCCGGGGTTACTTGAATTTCGGAGCGGATTTGATGGTTGGCACTGGTGCTCGACGATACGGTGCCGGACGTAAGCGGCGAGGCGCACTGATTACAGAACTTCGAGCCGGGAGTGTTCGAAGTTCCGCAATTTAAACAGCGCAGAGGCAGAGGCCCGGCGCATTCGTTGCAGAACCTGGCGCCGTCAGGATTCTCGTGTCCGCAGGCCGGGCAGTTCACTAGGTGGACTCCTTTAATCACCCAATTCGTCCAGCAGCGCCTTGGCATCCTTCAGATCCGCAGTATCGAAGCCTTCGGTGAACCAACCATAGATTCCGCTGAGCATCCGCCGAGCCTCGTCACGGCGATCGGTGTCGCGAAGCAGACGGGCGAGACTCATGGTCGCGCGCAGCTGCCAGGACTTCGCCTGCTGGCGCTGTGCAATTTCGACTGCCTCGCGAAAGCAGCTTTCCGCCTCCGCCGGGGCTCCAGCATCGCGGAGCAGCAGTAGCTCTCCTTTGAGCCGACGAAGCTCCGCAGTATCCATACGGCGCTTGCCCCGTTGCAAGTCCTCCAAGCCCTCAGTGACCGCACGGAGTCCATCCTCACGGCGCTCGGCCTGCAAATAAGCGTCGATGAGGAGGCGGCGGAACAGGTGCCTTAGGCCCTGCGCCTCCGGTGGCAGGATAGCGGTACCGCGGCTTATTTGGTCGAAGCCCTCGTCGATTCTTCCAAGATGCACCAGTGCCCAACCTCGTTGAACCAACAATTGTGGCAAAGCGGTTGAAAACCCATATTCGACCGCCCGCGGAATCGTCGCCTCGGCATGGTCCAAGGCATCTCGAATGCGACGGCAATTCGCACAGAAGTAGCCACAGAACAGACGCGTGACATTCGAGACGTACCCATGTGACAGCTTGTCAGCGAGTGCCAGTGACTCGCGGCTCCGTGCCAGCGCTTGATCAGGGTAGCCGAAGAGCCAAAACGCACTAGCTGAAATGGCTAGCCACCGTGAGGGCGCGTCTCCGATGTGATAGCTCGCGGCTCTGTGCTCCTCACAAATAATCCTCTCGCTCTGCACTATGTGCTGGGCTGAGAGCACAAGGTCGCCGAGGTACAGCAGACTCTGCGCCATGGCCGAGTGCGCGAACTTCAGCTCCACAAGGTCATCCACCCGCAGCGCTAGGGCCAGCAGCTGCTCCGCTACCTCAAGCGAATCTTCGAGCTCGCCTAGAATTTGGCGGCGGAACCAAAGTCCCGCGAGTGCATGAAAGAGCTGCGCGTCATCTTTTACTCGCACCGACAGTTCGCGCGCGCGCGAAAAAGCGCGTTCGACCTCCGGGTTCCCGGGATTCGTCGCAATCGCCAACACCCCGCCGAGCGCGAGTTGGAAGCTGGTTTCCTGCCGGTCTGGCGCCAGGCCATCGGGCAACTTTTTGAGCAAGTCGAGCGCGGCCCTGAGCTGGGCGATTGCTTCAGCGTTGGCCGAGCGCTCGATTGCCCGTTCGCTGGCGCGCCGCAGGTATTCGATCGCCTTGGAAGTATTGCCGCTGCGACTGTAATGATGCGCCAGCTCGCTCAGATGATCGTTCGGGTGCTCAGCGTAAATCGATTCCAGCGCTTGTGCGGCGCTCTCATGAAGCTGCTTGCGGCGCTCGATGAGCAGCGAATTGTATGCGACCTCTTGGGTCAACGCATGCTTGAAGATGTATTCGGGTTCGGGAAAGGCCGGTTGCTCGTAGACGAATTCTCCCGCCTGAAGCCGCGAGAGCATCGCTTCCAACTCGTCGTCGGAGTCGTACGTCACCCGGCGCACCAATCCCAGCGGGAACTCGCGTCCCAGCACTGCCAGCGTGTGGAGCAACTCCTTTTCCTGGGCCGGCAACCGGTCGATGCGTGAAGCCAGGACCGCCTGCACCGTCGCGGGGACTTTTATCTGGGTCAGCGGCCGCGCGACCTTCACGACTCCATTTCCGACCAGCGTACCGTCCTCGAACAGCGCCTGCACCATTTCTTCCATGAAGAAAGGCGTGCCTTCGGTGCGCTCGATGATCAGACGCTTGAGGGCAGTGAGATCGCCACCCTCTCCCGAAGCAGCACCCTCTCCCTTACCCTCTCCCGCAAAAGAGCGGGCGAGGGGCAGAGTTTCTGAGCGGGCGAGGGGCCCGGACGGCGGAGCGACGGGTGCCGAAAGAAGTGCGTCCAGCATTTGCTCGGCGTCGTCGCGGCCTAACGGGTCGAGCCGCAATTGCGCGTAATACGTCTTGTTATTCCATTGATGCGAATATTCCGGGCGGTAGTTCACCAACAGCAGAATTTTCGCGGTGCCAATCGAATCAGCGAACAAGTTGAGGAATTCCTGGGTCTGTTGGTCTATCCAGTGCAGATCCTCGAACACCACGATGAGCGGCTGCTTGAGGCTCTCAGGCAACAGAATGCGTTTGATCGCCTCCAGCGTACGCCGCTTCTTGACCTGGGCGTCCATCTGCGCGAGCGCATCGTCGCCCTCGGCGATACCGAGCAAGGCGAAAAGGTATGGCAGCGTGTCTTCCAGATTTCTATCGAGCTCTACTACTCGTCCGGTAACCTTCTCACGCCGCTTGCGGCCGTCGTCCCGTGCCTCGATGCCGAAATAGCCGTGCAGCAAATCAAGCAGCGGTAGATACGCGCTCGCTTTGTCGTGCGAAACGGAAAGCGCCTCCAGCAACATGCACGCCGACTGCGACAACGCCTTGAACTCGTAGACCAGCCGGGACTTGCCGACACCGGGCTCGCCGATCGCGGCGAGAATCTGGCCGCGGCCTGCGTTGGCGAGCTCGAACGCGCGCTTCATTTGTGCAAGCTCGCTGTCACGCCCGACAAAGCGCGTCAGCCCGCGGCGCGCCGACGCCTGTAACCGCGTTCTCAGCGGACCCAGTCCGGTCACTTCGTATACAGGAACCGGCTCGCTGAGACCCTTCAAGCGCGTCGGACCGATCGCCCTGAGACTGAAATAGCCCTCGACCAGGCGTCGCGTTGATTCACTCACTACCACCGAACCGGAGCGCGCCACCGCCTGCATGCGAGCCGCAAGATTAGTGGTATGTCCGATCGGAGCGTACTCGACATGCGCTTGACCGGTGGTAAGCGAACGCACGACCACCTCGCCAGTATTCACTCCGACGCGTATCTCGATCGGTTCTCCGCCCCTGCTTAGCAGCCTGTCGCCGTAGCGGCGAATTTCCTCCTGCATCCGCAGTGCTGCATAAAGAGCGCGTTGCGGGTGGTCTTCGTGGGCCAGTGGCGCGCCGAACAGCGCGAAGATGCCGTCGCCTGTGGATTGCACCACGTAACCATCGTAGCGGCGGACCGCCTCGATCATCAGTTTGAGCGCCGGATCGATGATCGCGCGCGCTTCCTCGGGGTCGAGGTCCTGGGCCAGCTCGGTCGAGTCCCTGATGTCGGCGAACAGCGCGGTCACGGTCTTGCGCTCGCCGTCGAGGGCACTCGAATCTTCCGGCCGTTCAGCCCGAATCGAGGTCTCAGCGCTTCGAGCGGGGGCGTCCGGCTGTGGGCTGGCACTCTTGGCCGGGAGCGCCGTTCCGCAATCGCCGCAGTAGTGTTTGCCCGGCGGATTCTCCGCGCCGCATTTCGGACAGCGATTCGTTAACGGCGCGCCGCAATCGCCGCAAAATCTCTTAGCGGCCGGGTTGTCACCGCCGCATTTCGCACAGCGCAATGTTCCCCTCATGAGCGGCTACGCCGCTAACTCTTCGAGCAGCGTCTTGGCCTCCTTCAGGTCAGGTAGGTCGAAGCCTTCGGTGAACCAGTTATAGATCTCGCCGAGCATCGTGCGTGCCTCATCACGGCGATTGGTGTCGCGCAGCAGGCGCGCGAGACTCACAGACGAGCGCAGCTCCCACCATTTGGCCTCCTGCGCGCGAGCGACTTCCAGCGCTTCGCGGAAACATTTCTCGGCTTCCGTCACGGTAGGAGGGTGGCGCATGAGCAGCACTTCGCCCTTGAGCCGGAGCATCTCTGTGTGGTCGGCCTTTTCGCCGGTGCGCTCAATGTGTTCCAGAACTTCGTTCAGCACCGTAAGTGCTTCTTCAGTCCTGCCATTTATGGCACGCGCGTGAGCTAGCAGCGCCGTTGCATACTGCTGCCACGGAGCGCCTCCCGCCTGCCGAAAGGCCGCAACAGCCGCCTCCATTTTGGCTATACCCTGCTCGGGTTGGCCCAGTTTGGCCAGGGCCCAACCTCGAATGAATCTTCCCCAATTGAGCCATTCGGTGAATCCATTTTCCTCGGAAAGTACGATGACTTCCTCGGCCACCTTCAACGCCATCTGAGGCTCGGCCCGATCGCAATACAACATGTCCATATCGGTAAGCGCGGCGCCGATGCTAAACAGGTGCCCGGAGTCGCGCGTCTCTCAACCCCTGCGCCGCCGTTTTGAGCGCTTCATCAGGCCAGCCGAGTAGCCGGAGAGGCAGGCACCGATGACACGCCAACGTGCTTTTGTGCATGCCACGGTTAAATGGAGAAATATTGAGGCTGGCGTAGTGCTCGGCATCCTGGAGGTGCGAAAGAGCTTCCCGTAAATTGCCGCAGCAGTGCGCCAGCAGTGCGGCATTGGAGTAAGCCTCTGTGAGCAGTTCAAGATCTTGCGTCCCTGTGGCGAGGCTGAGGTATCGTTTTGCCAGCTCGCGTCCGCGTGATGCTTCACCTCGGCCGAAGTCCAGCCAACCCAGCGTGACAAGTCCACGGAGCAGTTGGTCTCGTTCGCCGAGCTTTTCACCCAGCTCACACATCCGTCTGATGACGCGTTCGCGCCGGCTGGAAGCGCTACCGTGCAAGACAAAAGCAATCGTGCTTTCGAGGGTGCGGAACGCCAGCTCGGCCCGAAGCCGTTGGTTTTCTTCAGGCAATCTGTCCAGCAGCTTCAGGGCGCTCTCGATCAGGCTTGTGGCTTCGCCATAAGCCCCGCGACCAATGGCCTGCTCGGCCGCCAATTGCGCATAATGTACTGCCTTGGCCGCGTCGCTGCCGCGCAGGAAATGACGCGCCAGGTCGCTGTAGTGGTCCTCGAGCTGATCCGGGTAAAGCTCTTCGATGGCGTGACCTGTTCGCTCGTGAAGTGCGCGGCGCCGCTCGGTCAACAGTGAGTTATAGGCGACCTCCTGCGTCAGCGCATGCTTGAAACCGTACTCGACCCCGCCCACCGCCGGCTGTTCATAGATGAATTCCCCGAACTGCAAATCCGAGAGCATCTGCCCAAGCTCATCGCCGGACTTAAGAGTGACCCTCTCCACCAAATTCAGCGGCAGTTCATGTCCCAGCACTGCGAGCGTTTGCAACAGTTCCTTTTCTGCCGCGGCCAAACGATCGATGCGCGAAGCAAGCACCGCCTGTACGGTGGCAGGCGGTTTAATCGTGCTGATCGGTCGCGTGAGTTTCACGATTCCATTGCGCTGGAGCACCTCTTCTTCGAACAACGCCTGCACCATTTCTTCCATAAAGAAGGGTGTGCCTTCGGTGCGCTCGATGATCAGCCGCTTGAGGGCGGCGAGATCGCCCTGCACCCTCACCCGGTCGCCGACTTGAACGTCGGCGCCCGACCTCTCCCCACTTGCGCCTGTGGACGAGGTCACAGGCGCGGGCGAGGTTAGCAGAGCCTCCAGCATTTCTTCGGCGCTCTCTCTGCCGAGTGGGTCGAGTCGGAGCTGGGTGTAGTGAGTGCGGCTGCCCCACTCGTGGCGGTATTCGGGGCGATAGTCCACCAGCAGCAGGATGCGGGCATTCGCTATCGCATCGACCAGCAAATTGAGCAGGGCCTGAGTCTCGGCGTCGATCCAGTGGAGGTCCTCGAAGATGACCATCAACGGCTGATTGAGGCTCTCCCGCAAGAGTATGCGTTTAATCGCCTCGCCGGTGCGCCGCCGCCTGATCTGCGGGTCCATCTGCGCCAGTGAGTCGTCGCCCTCACTCAGCCCGAGCAGTGCGAGCAGGTAGGGCAGCGTGTCTTCGAGGCTGCGGTCAAGCATGAGCACCCTGCCGCCCACCTTCTCGCGCCGCCTGCGCGTGTCATCGGCCGGCTCTATCGCGAAATATTCGTGCAGCAGACCGATTACCGGCAGATAGGCGGTCGCCTTCCCGTGCGATACGGAGAATGCCTCGAAGGTCAGCCACCCGGATTGCGAGATGAGCTTGAATTCGTGAAAAAGGCGTGACTTACCGACGCCGGGATCAGCCATCGCCGCAACCACCTGGCCGTGGCCGGCGCGGGCCAATGCCGCCGCATGCTTGAGCGCCTCGATTTCGCGCTCACGTCCCACAAACCGGGTAAGACCCCGAACGGCCGCACGCTGCAGCCGTGTCCTCAAAGGTCCGAGTCCGATGACCTCGTAGACTTCGACAGGCTCGCTCAGACCCTTAACTCGGGTAGGCCCGCGCGGCTTAAGCTGAAAGTAGCCTTCCGCCAGGCGGCGCGTATGTTCGGTTATCGCGATCGAACCGCTGGGCGCGATTACCTGCATACGCGCCGCGAGATTGGCCGTGTGTCCGATGGGCGTGTACTCGGCGCGGCCTGCCGCGCTGGTCAAGGTCCGCACCACCACCTCGCCGGTATTGATGCCGACCCGCGCTTCCAGTGGCGTCCCGCCGTCGGCGACCAATTTTCCTGAATATCCCCGAATACCTTCCTGCAATCGCAGGGCAGCATAGAGTGCACGCTGTGGGTGATCTTCGTATGCGAGCGGCGCCCCAAACAAAGCGAAAATGCCGTCGCCGGTGGATTGAACGACATAACCGCCATACCGGTCGATGGCGTCGATCATCAGCTTGAGCGCGGGATCGACAATCGCCCGTGCCTCCTCCGGGTCGAGGTCCTCCATCAACTCCATCGAGCCCTTTATGTCGGCGAACAGCGCAGTGACCGTTTTGCGCTCACCGTCGAGGAGCGCTTCAGACCCAACGGGGACGTGAGCTGTAGAAGTTGATGGCTGGGAGGATCGTAGACGGCCGGCCGACTCGTTTAGAGGTGTGGCACACTCGCCGCAGAATTTTGCGATAGACGAGTTCTCGAAGCCGCAAGTGGTGCATCGTTTTTTAAACGGCGCGGCACACTGATTACAGAACTTCAGTCCTTGCGGATTCTCTGCCCCGCAGCTTGAGCAGCGCATGGTTCTCCGCTTTCAGTCACATTGCAAGCTCGTCCAGCAATCTCTTGGCATCCTTTAGACCGGCGGTGTCGAATCCCTCGGTGAACCAGCCGTAGATTTCGGCGAGCATAGTGCGTGCTTCGTCGCGGCGCCCTTGCGATGCGAGCAGTCGGGCAAGGCTCGTAGTCGCCCTCAACTCCCACCATTTGGCGCTCTGGTTCCGTGCAACTTCAATGGCCTTACGAAAGCATTGTTCTGCTTCGGCGGACGCGGCTTGGCCGCCAAGCAGGAGCAGCTCGCCTTTTACTTGTCGGACCGCGACTTCGTCTCGCCGGTTCTCTTGCTCTTCGATCAGTATTAACGCCTCGTTCAAAGCAGTTAGCCCGTCATCAATCTTTCCTGAGTCTCGGCAGGCCTCCGCCAGCAAACGCAGCTCCTTAGGGAGTTCCACGTTGGCCCCTCTAGCTCGCAGTGTTTCCAAAGCAGTGCGGATCTGAGTAACACCTTCGGCACCCCGTCCTTGCTGAGCAATCGCGAGGCCCCGCTCGACGCTGGCGAAAGCTCCGAAGTCGGGCAGTCCATATTCAGCGCAGAGCGAAATTCCCTTTTCTGCTCGCTCTTGAGCCGCATGAGCATCTGGTCGTTGCTCGCGATGTATACCGATGAGCATGTCCTCAGCGAAAACCAGACTGTAAGGATGAGAGAGCTGTTTTGCCCACTCGAGCGCTGCCTCTGCTCTCGTCATCGCCTGCTCTGGGTACCCGCAGTTCCAGAGGATCCAAGCCACTACACCCTGACAATGGACCTTGGCGTCTATCCCCGTATATCGAGCGGTTAGCATCGAGTGAGTCGCCGGATCATACAGGGAAACCGCGTTCTCGATATGAGCAAATCCAGCCGGCAGATTGCCCAGGTAGAACAGGGTCTGTCCGAGAGCATGATGTGCATACAGTAATACTCGCGGATCGTTGGCAGCTTGCGCGCGCCGCATCAGGTCTTCTGCCAGCTCATGCGCCGTTAGACATTCACCGCGCAGTAAATGCATAAAACACGAGTTATATAACATCGGAAAGAGCTCGGGCGAATCGTTGAGCCGCTCACACAGTTCCCGAGCGCGTGTATATGCTCGGATCGCCTCGGGCGAACCCCAACCTTTAATAGCAAACAACGCGGGGCCGACATTGAGTTGGAGAGAAAGTTCCCGTTCAATCCGCTCAGATGTATCCGGCAGCCGTTGCACCAGATCGATGGCGTCGGTAAGAACGCTGATCGCCTCAGCATTGGCGCAGCGTTGGATGGCCTGCTGCCCCGCGCGCCCTGCGTACTCAATCGCCTTCTGGATGTTATCGGCCCGCTTATAGTGCCGGGCTAATTCACTCAGATGATCGTCCAACTGGGCTGCGAAGAGCGCCTCAAATGCTTGTGCAGCGCGCTCGTGCAACAGTTTGCGCCGTCCGGTCAGGATCGAATTATAGGCTACCTCCTGGGTCAGCGCGTGCTTGAATGCATGTTGGATATCGTGCGAGCCTGGCAGCTCATTGATGAATTCCCCCGCTTGCAGTACCGCGAGCGCAGCATCAAGCTCATCGTCTGAACAATTCACAATATGCCGCGCCAGGCTCAGCGAAAATTCTCTGCCAATCACCGCCAGCGTCTGCAGTATTTCCTTTTCCTTCGAAGCCAGGCGGTCGATGCGCGAGGACAACACTCCTTGCACAGTGGCCGGCAAGCGGAGTTGCGAATACGATCGCGCTAATTTGATCGTGCCGTTGCCCACCAGCACACCTTGCTCGACCAGCGCCTGGACCATTTCTTCGATGAAGAATGGATTACCCTCCGTCTTCTCGATGACCAGGCGCTTGAGCGCCGTAAGCTCGGCCGCATCACCAACTAGGGCGGAGAGCAGTTCCTCGGCATTTTCAACTCGCAGTGGATCCAGCCTAAGCTGGGTGTAATAGCTGCGGTTTCCCCACCCATGAGTGTATTCGGGCCGATAATTCACCAGCAGCAGGATAGGTGCGTTGGCAATCGCGTCGGCAAGCACTCCAAGGACTGCTTCAGTCTCGGCATCAATCCAGTGAAGGTCCTCGAAGATTACGATAAGCGGCTGGTTCACACTCTCGCGCAGCAAGATTCGCTTGATTGCATCGTGCGTGCGCCGCCGCCGTATCTGTGCATCCATCCGCCCCAGCGGATCATCGCCCTCGACGATGCCGAGCAATGCGTACAGATAGGGCAATGCATCTTCCAGCGCGCGGTCAAGAATCACTATCTTGCCGGCCACCTTCTCGCGGCGGGTGCGCGCATCGTCTTCTGGCAGGATGCGAAAATATTTGCCCAGCAGTTCGAGGACTGGCAAATAAGCGGTGGCCTTCCCGGGTGATAGAGAAAATGCTTCCAACCGCAAGCAGCCACTTTGCGCGATTGCCTCAAATTCGAAGAACAGCCGCGACTTGCCGATGCCGGGCTCTCCGACGATCGCGACCACCTGGCCGTGTCCAGCCTTGGCCAGCTCCGCTGCATGCTTCATCGCCTCGATTTCGCGGTGGCGGCCGACGAATCGCGTTAATCCCCTTCCGGCCGCCCTTTGGAACCGAGTGCGTAACGGCCCCACACCGGTCACTTCGAAAACCACCAGCGGTTCGCTCAGACCCTTCACCCTGGTGGGTCCCCGATGCTTCAGCTGGAAGAAGCCCTCAACCAAGCGCTTGGTATTTTCGGTAATGGCGATCGAACCGCTCGGTGCCACGGCCTGCATCCGTGCGGCGAGATTACTCGTGTGGCCGACTGGCGTATATTCGGCCCGCCCGGTCTCGGTGTGCACTGGCCGCACGACCACTTCGCCTGTGTTGATTCCAACTCGGGCTTCGAGAGGAGTTCCGCCTTCCGCTATCAGCTTGGCGGAAAACGATTTGATGCTCTCTTGCAAACGTAACGCCGCGTACACCGCGCGCTGGGGGTGGTCTTCGTACGCCACTGGTGCACCGAACAGCGCAAATATCCCATCGCCGGTCGACTGCACGACATAGCCGCCATATCGATGGACGGCATCGACCATCAGCTTGAGTGCTGGATCTATGAGAGCACGAGCGTCCTCGGGGTCGAGCTCCGCTATCAGCTCGGTTGATCCCTTGATGTCGGCGAACAGCGCGGTGACCGTTTTGCGCTCACCGTCAGCGACCGCGGAGGCTGTCTGCTCTGCTGAGGCCGCAATGTCAGGCGTGTTCGAGAAGGACGAAGATGACTGCGCACCGGCGCTCGTGACCGCAAGCGCGGTTCCGCAATCGCCGCAGTAGTGTTTGCCCGGCGGATTCTCCGCGCCGCATTTCGGACACCGGTTCGTTAACGGCGCGCCGCAATCGCTGCAGAATTTCTTACCGGCCGGGTTGTCACCGCCGCATTTCGCACAACGCATCGGCTCATCATAGCCCATTCAACTGGCAGGGCGGCGCAGTATCAGCGGATCAATTTTGCGCAGGATCAGTTTGCCGTCCCCTAACCGGCCGAGCATCTTGCCGTTTTCGACCACCACCTTGCCGCGCAGCAGCGTCATCACGGGCCATCCCGACGCTTCCCATCCTTCCCAGGGACTGTAGTCGCTGACGTGAAAATCCTCGCGCGTGAGTTTTTTCCGGAACGATGGATCGATCAGGCAGAGGTCGGCATCGCTGCCGGGTGCGATCACGCCTTTGCGCGGATACAAGCCGAGGATGCGAGCGGCATTGGTCGAAGTTACCTCGGCGAAGCGTTGCAACGACATACCCCGCTTGACCACCCCCTCGGTATAAACGATGCCGAGCCGGGCTTCGGCTCCCAGATTGCCGCCGGTGACGTCGTCGATATTGCGGCCCTGGAGCTTGACTTCGAGTGAAGTCGGATATTCGTCGGTGGCGGTTGTGGACAACCCATCCCGCACCAGACCCTCCCACAGGGCGTGATTGTCGTCGGGATACTTTAACGAAGGATAGGTGTGATAGCAGAAGCCGCGCGGCTTACGATAATCCTCGGCGTTGAAGCACGCGTAATGGTGCAGGGTTTCGGCATAGATCGGCAGATTATGGCCGCGCGCTTCAACCACCGACTCCACCCCTTCACGCGCCGAGGTATGAACGAAATAAGCCGCTGCGCCAGTTGCCGCGGCGAGCTGGATCGTGCGGGTAAACGCCAGCTTTTCCGACAACTTGCTGTGAACCAGGTGGAGATTGGTGCCGTCGAGCAGACCCTGCTCCTTGAACCGCTCGTAGTTGAACTGAACGAGGTCCTCATCTTCGGCATGCACGACCATTATCCCGCCGTGGCGCGCCGCTTGCTCCATCGCCAGGCCGATACGTCCGAAATCCAGTTTGAATGGCAGGCGCTTGGGATGCGGCGGGAGCACCTCATTGGTAAAAACTTTGAAGCTGGGGAAACCCTGCTGGATAGCCTCGGGCATCTGGTCGAAAATGCGCGCCGGCAGTGCCCCGCCGAGCGCGATATGAAAGCTGTAGTCAACGTAGGATTTATCCTTCCATCGTTCCAGCCTGCGGCCCAACGCCGCTGGAATATCGGTGGCGGGATGCACGAAAACGAAATCCAGATGCGTGGTGACCCCGCCAAACGCCATCCCGTAGGTATCTTCCTCGGGACCCAGCGTGAAGAGTCGTCCAGCCGGATGCATCCCAATCAGGCTTGCCAAATGTGCATGGGGTTCGATGCCGCCCGGCACCACGATCTTACCCGAGGCGTCGATGATGCGTCCTGCTTCGGTAGCCGGCTCATCGACGCCCACCGAGACGATTTGATCGCCTCGAATTCCGATGCTCCATTTGCCGGTGCCCTGGGGAGTGACTACCTCGCCTCCGCGGATCAAGATATCGAGCATAAGAAACTCCTTCGGATTGCTCAGATGTAGGGCAGGAGCTCAAGCCTGTCAAAGTGCGGATATGCGGACACTTGGCCTCACCGGGCTGCCCGGCAGCTCGGGGTTAACTGCGATACTTCGCGGACGGTCAGGATGGAGAGGACGATGAGGGCGGGTCGGCAGTTTTGCGGCCGGTGATCGCGTGCAGCTGCCCCCGCCCGAGTTGCGGCCGCCCCTTTGCAGATTTGCGCGCCGGTACGGCATTAGCTCGCGGCGGCCGACGCCAATGATGGCGCGGGGTTCGCACGCCACGATGCCGACTGCCGAACCATTCGAGCGCCGCGATAACCCCGGCGATCGGGACACCAAAGCCGGCCAAACCCCAGACCGTATCCGTCACTCCAAAGAAAGTAACAGCCAGCGCTCCAGCGGGGATGCCGGCCATAAAGGCGAGCACCCACCAAAGCACAACGAATCGCCGGGAGCCTTCGTCGCCAGCCATTCGCGCCTCCAAAATCAGAACCTTACCTCGCAGGGGTGATATTGTTCCTTTACACCAACAACGAGCGCGAGAAAACCGCTCAGCATCGATCATCTACCAAGTTCTGAATTTTGTGGGGTTTATCTCTTTTCTTCTTCTGAGGCATGGCCTTAGACGGGCTCGGCCTCAAGCAGGATGAAGGCGATTCGGCAATTCGCGCTGCTGCGGTTGGACCACGAATGATTGGTCCCCCGCTGAATCAGGACGTCACCCGCGCGCATCAATGTTTCGCCTTCGTCGAGCATTGCCCAGACCTCGCCCTCCAGCACGATGGCGTAATCGACCGTGTTGGTCTTGTGGAACATCGCATGGCGGGGGTTTCCGCGGTCGACGACATGAGCGCCGCCCATTTCCGCCATCATCTTGCGTACGTCGGTCCCCTCAAAGACCTTGTCGGGCGGGAAGTCAACGATGCGGAAGACCGATCCGCGGCTCGGCGGTTCAATTCCCAATCTGCGGCCGGGGGGCGAAGCGTCCTCGCTGCCCCGGTTCGACGCGGGGCAACTGTCGGTCACCCAAAGCACGGTGTTGACCAATTGCGGAATGCCTGGAGGACTGGTCGAGTTGGGGGCCGGTCCATCGCTCAGAATGATTGATTTTCCGGCTTGATTATGGCCGGTTACGATACGTCGAATAGGCCTCGCCATGATAGTCTCCGTTGGAGTCACGAGTCGAAGCGCATTCGATATTGACTCGTTCTCCGGATGCTGGCAATCAGCCGCCGGCGCGACCGCTGCCCGGCCGGCTTGGCATCAAATGATGAACGCTGCGGAGGCGCTTCAGCCGGGCGCAGTCTCCAGGGCTCGGCGGAAGTTGCGCAAATCGGCCGACCGTCCCGCTGCTATCAATAAGTCACCATGCCTGAGTGGCTGGTCGGGGGCAATTGTCGTGAAGCCGGAATGCGGATTAGCCGCACCCTGAACCGCCAGAACGCTCACCGCAAACCGGGCGCGCGGATCGAGTTGGCGCAAGGTTTTGCCGCTTGCGGTCTCAGGCACAGGCAACTGGGTAACGCGATAGCCGGCGGCCCAGAAAATGTTCGGTTCTCGCGTGCCGGTGGCGGCCAGCGACACCGCCACGTGATTGAACGCCTGCACAATATTCCGGCGAGTCACCAGCCCCAAAAACCTCCCGTGCATGAAGCCCAGGTGCTCAACCACCGGTAACTCTTCCAGCGCCTCGTACTCCATCAACTGCGTGGCCTGATCCAGGCTCGATTCAGCCGCTAGCACCGGCGGATTCTGCCGGCTCAAATCGTAGGCATTGACCAGCGCTCCCAGTTCTGTCCCGCCCGCCAGCATCGAGAGCAGATCTCGCGTCACGATTAGCCCGGCGAGGCTTCCGTCATCGTCGAGCACGGGCAGCGTGGACTGCGAAGTATCACCGGCGATAGTTAAAACTTCGCGGGCCGGCGCGTTCGCGCGCACCGTCTGAACCTCCTTGATTATCACTGATGATGTCGGCAATTGCGCCAGGATGCGGCGTTCACGGCCGATCGCCAGGGATTTCCCCTCGCGTGCCAGACCATAAGTATCGACCGATTCCGGCTCGATGGCGTGGGCGACGATCAAGGCCGTAACCGTCGAAATTATCGCGGGCAGCGCCAGCAGCGGATCCAACCGCGTCATCTCGAACAGCAACAATATCGCCGTAAGCGGGGCATGGGTAACGCCGGCCAGGAACGCCCCCAGTCCGACCAAAGCGTATGAGCCGCGAGGCCCGGTAAGGCCGGGCAGGATTAGATCGCAGGACTGCCGGAAAGCGCCGCCCGCCATGGTGCCAATGAAGAACGTTGGTCCAAAAATGCCGCCCGGCGCGCCACACCCCAGGGAGACCGCGCTGGCAAAAAATTTCGCGGCGGCCAATGAGCCGAGCATCGCTGCACCGAGCTTTCCTGCGAACGCCAGGTCGATGACGGGATAGCCATCGGACAGATTGTCCGGCAGCGCGATCGCGATCGCGCCGACTACCGCCAGTCCTGCGCCAAGCTTGAGCCACTTATGCAGATGGAGGCGGCGGAAAAATGCGGCCGTCGCGTGAAAGAACCTGATGTATCCCGCCGCCAACGCGCCCAACAACACGCCCATCAAGCCGTATGTGATCATCTCCCAATAGCTTCTGATTATGAACGGCGCGGGATGGAACAAGGCCATATCCCCGAACAGCCCGCGCGCAAGCACCACGGCACTGAAGGTGCTGACCAGCACCAGGATCAGATTGGCCAGCTCGGTTTCGCCCAGCAGCACGATTTCGAGGGCGAACATCATGCCGCCCATCGGGGCGTTGAAGGTGGTCGCGATACCGGCGCCGGCGCCGGCCGCTACCAGTACTTTGCTGCGGATCGCTGATAAACGCCGGGCTTGCGCGAGCGTGGAACCGATCGCACCTCCGATCTGCGCAATCGGTCCCTCGCGCCCGACCGACGCTCCACAGCCGAGCGATACGGCAGCGCCCATTGCTTTGACGAATATCCATATGCGATGGATGCGCGCATTGCCGAGATTCACCATCTCGAGGAAATTGGGGAACCCGTAACCCAGCACGTCGCCCGGGAAAAAATAGTCAAGCAGCACGATCGCCGCCGCACCCGATAGCAGCACGAGCGGAAGTAGCATGCGGCTGGCTCCGCGCCCAATCCCGAGCGCATTCGATTCCAGCGTCAGGAAAATCCATCGGAAGAGGTCGATGAGTTCGCGAAACCCAATGTTGCCGAGCGCTGCCGCGACACCTACCATCACGGCCAACAGGAGCAACTCGAGATATTCGGCCTGGTCGGTCCGTAGCGAAAGGGCCTGCTCGCGAACCATCCGCCCCGCCTTGGCGGCAGCCGCAGCAGGACCCGGGGTTGAGTTCACAGGTTCAGAAACCGATGTACCACGCGCAGGAACTCGTCGAGCCGGTCGTGATGGACCCAGTGTCCGGCATTTACGACCGTGGCCAGTTCCGCGGTCCGAAACGCATCCAGGCGCCCATCACGCTCCCAATCGCCGGCCCAAGAGGCGTCGCCGCGTACCAGCAGCACCGGGCATCGAATCCGCGACCAGAGCTCCATTGCGTCCTTCAGGTTGAAGAGATAGGGCGAAGTCGCCCTGGTGTAGTTGTCATATTTCCACGAATAGGTGCCGTTTTCGTTGCGCCGCACACCGTAAATCGTCAAATGGCGCTCGATTTCCGGCGTCAAATGGGGGTTTGCTTCGTGCATGCGGGCCATCGCCGCTTCCAGCGACGGATATTCGCGCGGCTTACGTTGCGCCAACGCCAACATGTCGATAACCCAATGTTGCATTCGCTCATGCGCCGGCGTTTCGCGGATCATTGCCCCCGGCGGTCCGAGCCCTTCGATCGCTACCACGGCCCGCACCGCCTCGGGGAAAACCCCGGCGCGTTGCAGTACCGCACCGGCACCCAGCGAATGGCCGATAAGAACCACTGGCGCCTGCGGTTCCAGCGCATTGACCAATTGGCCCAGGTCGAGCACGTGGTCGGTGATGGAATAGCTGCCGCCGATCGACCAATCAGAATCGCCATGGCCGCGCAAGTCAGGCGCGACGACATGGAAGTGGTCACGTAGACCAAGCGCGACGAAATCCCAGCTCCGGCAATGGTCACGGCCGCCATGAACCAGGATGGCCAGCGGTTTGTCGGGATTGCCCCAATCGACGTAGTGCAGCTTCAGGCGCTGCGAGTAAAAGAAGTGCGAAGTGGGTCCGATTATATCCGCCATCGACACGCCTCCAATTGGCCATTACTACAACAGCGCTTATCTTACCGCCGAAATGGCGGCCGATTCGAGGCTGCCGGTTCCCCCCTCGGATCGAGGCGCGGTTCCCACGCGCTCGGAGAATAATGGAACCGCTACAGAGTTGCGTGAACCTCATCGAGAGCGGTGCGCAGGTTACGGACGATATAATCAATCTCCGGCGGACCGACCACGAACGGGGGCGTTACCATCACGCCATCGCCGCCCGCCTTGCCGGCCATTCCGCTGGTTGGGTAGACGAATAGCCCGTGCTTCAGAGCCGCGCCAATCACCCGATTGGTTACGCGCAACTCCGGGGCGTGAGGCGCCTTCATTGGCTTGTCGCGTACGAATTCGATCCCCCAAAAAAGGCCGGTGCCGCGGATATCGCCGACCATCGGGTGACCCGACAACTGTTCCTTCAACTGTGCCCCGAGCCGTGCCCCAAGCTCGGCCGAGCGCTCCACCAGATGCTCGCGCTCCATGATTTCGAGCACCTTGTCTGCCATCGCGCAGCCCAACGGATGAGCGCTGTAAGTATAGAACATGAAATCCGCGCCGGCCTGCTCACATTCTTGCACCAGTTTTTCATCGACCGCGATCATGCCCATCGGCAGATATCCGCCGGTGAGGCCCTTGCCACCGATCAGCAGGTCAGGCTTCAAGTTCCAATGTTCGACCGCAAAGCGTTTGCCGGTGCGGCCGAAGCCGGTCATGACCTCATCGGCAATCAGCAGGATCTCATGACGCCGACAGATCTCAGCGATCTTGGGCCAATATTCCTTGACCGGCGGAACCGCACCGCCCGTAGCTCCCATCATCGGTTCGGCGATAAACGCCGCGATCGAATCTGCGCCGTTCTTTGCAATTTCCTGCTCCAGCGCGGCCGCGCAATCAAGCTCGCATCCCGGATAGGTCTTGCCCCACGGGCATCGATAGCAGAACGAGGGCCCGATATGGGGCCATTGCAGGAGCACATGCTCGTAATCGGCTCGGCGGCCGAGATTGCCGCCCACCGACAGCGCCGCGAGCGTGTTGCCGTGATAGGAAAACCAGCGTGAGATAATCTTATGCTTTTGCGGCCGGCCCTTGGCCCTTTGATACATGATAGCGAACTTCAGCGCCGCCTCTACCGCCTCGGAACCGCCGCTGGTGAAGAAGAATCGATTCAGCCCGGCCGGCGTCCAGCGGGCAAGCCGCGCAGTCAGCCGTTCGCGGGCGGCGGAAGACCAGACCGGCACAATATAATTAAGCCGCGCCACTTCCTCGGCCGCTACTTGCGCCAGCTCCTCGCGCCCCTGTCCGATGTTGACCACCACCGCGCCGGCGCCGGCGTCAAGAATCCTGCGGCCATCATTGGTGTAGAGCCACGGGCCCTCAGCCCGCTCGATCATGAGGGGGTCATGGGCAGCCCGCATAAACATGACTGAATTCGCCGCCATCGTATTACCTGATCGCGCCGTCGGCGCGCCAACGTACGACGTCCTGCGGCGTGTAGCCCAGGTCCGCCAGGATCGCGTCAGTGTGCTGGCCCAGTGAGGGAGCAAGCGAGCGGATCGAGCCTGGAGTCTCCGACAGCTTGACCGAAATCCCGACCTGCTTGACGGTTTCCCCCGACGGGGTTTCGACTTCGACGATCATATTGCGGGCGCGGATCTGGGGATCATTTTCCAGTTCGTCCAGCGTCAACATGCGGCCCACGCAGATATCCGCACGGGTGAGGATATCCCACCATTCGTCGCGAGTTTTGGTTTTGAAAGTACGGGCAAAATGCGCGAACATCTCCGGCCATTTGTCACGCTCGTATTGGCCGCCGATGTACTGCTCGCAATTCATGGCACGGCAGAGATTGGCATAGAACCATGGCTCCATCGACGCGATCGTGATTATCTTTCCGTCGCTGGTCTCGTACACGTTATAGAATGGTGCACCGCCGTCGCCGGGCTGCGCACCACGCTCCGGCACCTTGCGGTTGCCGAAATACGTGCTCAGCGCCTGCGCCAGCAGTAGCATCACGCCGTCGAGCATTGCGATATCGACATATTGGCCGCGGCCGGTCTGACTGCGCGCGACCAGCGCGGCCAGCACGCCGATTGCCGCATGCATTCCGCCGCCGGCGTAATCGGCGAGCAGGTTGAGCGGAATCGTCGGCATCTGGTCTCTGCGGCCAATCAAGCCAAGAGCGCCCGCCTGAGCGATGTAGTTGAGGTCATGGCCGACCAGGTCGCGGTACGGTCCGGTCTGCCCGAAACCGGTCACCGCGCAATAAATCAACTTCGAGTTAAGCCGCGATAGCACCTCGTAATCTATTCCCAGCCGCTTCGCGACGCCGGGCCTGAACTCTTCGACGACTACGTCCGCATCGCGCGCCATCCTTAGAAAAATCTCGCGCCCCGGTTCGCTCTTGAGGTTAAGGCCAATCGAGCGTTTGTTGCGGGCCACGGCATTGGTCGGCGCATAACTGGGGCGCGGCGCCTTGACCTGAACCGTTCCGGCCTGGGCCGCTCGTCTGCCGGTCGGCTCGCCGGGCTCTTCGACCCTGATAATGTCAGCGCCGAGGTCGCCCAGGATCATCGTGCAATGAGGCCCCGGCGCGAGCTTGGTCAAATCGAGAATCTTAATGCCATTGAGCGGCGCTGATGCGGCCATCGTTTCCTCCGTAATTTTAGCTTTGGGCATTCGGCTATCAGCTTTCAGCTATGAATCTGCGGCAATTCTGACATTCCACCTTACCTGATTTGCAATTAGACCGGACCACATTCTTCAGTATGGTCCATTAACGCTGCGATGATCACGGAAGAGCTGATATCCAATTGATCAGCCCTCAGCGGTCAGCGCATCGAGCAGCGCTTTGGCTTCTTTCAAATCTGCGGTGTCGAAGCCTTCGGTGAACCAGTTGTAGATGTCTGTAAGCATGGCGCGGGCCTCATCGCGGCGATTGGTGTCATGCAGCAAGCGGGCGAGGCTGACTGTCGCGCGGAGTTCGAAAAGCCTGGCGCCCTGATGGTAGGCAACATCGATAGCCGTGCGTAAAGAGCGCTCCGCGTCCGCCACGTTGCCAGGCTCTTTGATCATTAGGAGCTCACCTTTCACCCGATGGAGTTCCGCCTCGACAGCTCTCTGGCCAGTCTGCTCGGCTGTCGCCAGCCCCTGAGACACCAAATCAAGTCCGTCTTCGGCACGTCCATTTTTGCCACAAGTCTCCGCCAGGGCGATGAGCAGCATGGCAGGCACCGATGCCTCGGCTATCATGGGATCTGATAAACTTCGCCGCATTTCAGCGATTCCCTCCTCAGCTCGCCCCGCAGCGGCCATGGCCCAGCCTCGGAAGAAAGTGGCTGCGATCAAGTGAAACCCCATCCCATTCTCGATGGAGATAGAAAGCATTTCGGCAGCTCGCTCCAGCATCATCCGAGTATCGCGCAGCACGACGTGGTGCATGCCATAACTGAATAAGGCAACGGCCATGGAATAGGGGTCGGAACGTAGACGCGCGGCCGCCAGCAACTCTTGCTCTCTGCAGAGCGCCGACGATGGATAACCTAGAATGATCAAGACAGCGAGTAGGATGTTGGGGGCGTTCTGAGCGAAATAGGCGCCGTAGTTGCGCGACGGGCCGGCGCCGAACAGCTCAACCGCACGTTCAAGGTGGTCACGCGCTGCCGGGAACTCACCCGTAGTGAACCGAACAACACCCAGTACGGTATGGGCTCCCGCTAGCATCGCCGGAGTCTTTGTCTGTTGGGCCATGGTAAGGACCCGCTGGGCCAGTTCTCCCGCCTGCTCATGAGGCCAGTTGGGGCGAAAGAACGCCAGTGCCAAGAGCGTCTCCATCAGTGCAGCGTTTTCTTCTAACTGCTCACACAGTTCCCGCGCGCGAACGAGAGCGGACTCACGTTCAGGCGCTCGCGGTCCTCTGGCCACATACAAGGACCAGCTTAGGGCGATCTGCAGATCCAATTCCTGGCGGTCGCGGACGGTGCTCGCGGGCAATAGTTGCAGTAATTCGAGCGCTCTGGTGAAGCAGCTGATCGCCTCGGAATGCGCCATTTGCTGCGCGGCTCTGGATCCGGTGCGGCCCAAGTACTCCACGGCTTTGGCTGCGTTGCCGCCATTATCGAAATGATAGGCCAGCTCGGTCAGATGATCCTCCAGCCTGTCGGCAAACAAGTGTTCGATCGTCTGCCCGGTGCGTTCGTGCAACAGCCGCCGGCGCTCTGTCAGCAGAAACTTGTAAGCCACATCGTGGGTCAGTGCGTGCTTGAAGATGAATTTGACATCCCCCGTGGCCGGCTGCTCGTAGATGAACTCGGCAAGCTGGAGGTCGTTCAGCATGCGGTTCAGCTCATCCTCCGACTTGCCGCTTACGGCGCGCGCGACCCCCAGATTGAACTCACTCCCGATCACCGCGACTGTCTGCAGCAGGTCTTTCTCATCCGCCGGCAGCCGGTCAATGCGCGAAGCGAGAATCCCCTGTACCGTCGGCGGAATACGCAGTGAAGCGAGTGGCTTGGCCAGCTTTATCTCCCCGTTGCGCGCAAGCGTGCCGTCCTCGAAAAGACTCAAGACAATCTCCTCCATGAAGAGCGGATTGCCTTCGGTCTTCTCTGCTATCAGCCGCTTGAGTGCGGCGAGATCGTCGTTCACCCTCACCCGGCCGCCGACATGAATGGCGCCGGCCGACCTCTCCCCACTTGCGCCTGCGGACCAGGCCGCAGGCGCGGGCGAGGTCAGCAGCGTGTCGAGCATTTCGGCGGCGGTCTCCTTGCCCAGCGGGTCGAGGCGAAGCTGCGTGTAGTAGGTCTTGCTGCCCCACTTATGACTGTACTCCGGCCGGTAGTTAACCAGCAGCAGGACACGGGAGGTCGCGATCGAATCGGCGAGCAGGTTGAGCAACGCCTCACTCTCGCCGTCCATCCAATGCAGGTCCTCAAATAGGACCATCAGCGGCCGATTCAGACTCTCGCGCAACAGGATGCGCTTGATCGCATCCAACGTCCGCCGTTTCTTGATCTGTCCTTCGGTCTGCGCCAGCGGATCGTCGCCCTCGACTATGCCGAGCAGGCTGAACAGGTATGGCAACGTGTCTTCAAGGCTGCGGTCAAGTATCGCGATCTTGCCCGCGACCTTCTCGCGCCGCTTGCGCTCATCGTCGGTGGCGGAAATTTCGAAATAATTGCGCAATAAGTCGATTACCGGCAGATACGCGCTCGCCTTGCCGTGCGAAATGGAAAGTGCCTCCAGCACCATCCAGCCCGATGCACTGGTCGCCTCGAATTCGTAGAAGAGTCGCGATTTCCCGACTCCAGGTTCTGCCACAGCTGCGACAATTTGGCCCCGCCCCTCCCGCGCCAGCGCCGAAGCATGACGAAGCGCATCCATCTCGCGCTCGCGCCCGACGAATTTCGTCAAGCCACGGCCGGCGGCCCGCTGCAAGCGCGTCCGCAATGGCCCCAGCCCAAGCACCTCATACACACTGAGCGGCTGGCTCGAACCCTTGATACGCGCGGGTCCCAGGGCCTTCAGCGTGAAGTAACCCTCGACCAGTTTGCGCAAGCCCTCGCTAATCGCAATTGAGCCCGGATTCGCCAGCGACTGCAGACGTGAAGCGAGGCTGGTCGAATGGCCGATCGGAGTATATTCGGCCTGCCCCGCGCCGGTGTGAATCGAGCGCACGACGACCTCGCCGACGTTGGCGCCGACCCGCACCTGGAGATTCATTCCCTTTTCCGCGCGCAACCGCTCGGCAAAGAGCCGCATTTCCTCTTGCATCCGCAAAGCCGCGTAAAGGGCGCGTTGCGGATGGTCCTCATGCGCGAGGGGCGCCCCGAACAGGGCGAAGATGCCGTCGCCGGTGGACTGCACGATATAACCGCCATAGCGACTGGCAGCATCAATCATCAGCTGGAGCGCGGGATCGACAATGGCCCTGGCCTCTTCCGGGTCGAGGTCCTCGATCAGCTCCATCGAGCCCTTGATGTCGGCGAATAGTGCAGTGACGGTCTTGCGCTCGCCTTCGACCACTGCGGAGGAAGCCTGTTCAGTGATCAAAATCTCGGCTGCGTGTGGCGGGTCTGCTGGCGAACGGGAGGCGGAATTATTGCTCCAGGGCGCAGTGCTGGTCGAGAGTGAGCTCCCGCAATCGCTGCAAAAGCGTTTGCCCGAGGGATTGTCCGCGCCGCATTTTGGACAGTGTTGCGCCAGCGGCGAGCCGCAGTCGCCACAGAATTTCTTGCCGCCGGGGTTGTCGCTCCCGCATTGAGAACAGCGCATAGTCCAGCGTAGCCTTGCCCGGACTTCATTTATCACCTCACGGCTGTCGCGACTATCGACCCGCGCTCAGCTCAGCGTCGTAAAGAGCTGGCGAAGGTGACCTACTTTGCGTAGAACTGTAGCGGCCGATGTCACCCGATGCGGAAATCCTCGATCATGCTGTGTCGCTCCCGGGCGAGGCTGGATCGGTCGAGGCCTCGGCCGCGATCATTGGATATTTTCTGATTCTCTTTCTTGCGTTGGGGCTGGGTGTGCCAAGCGGCATTGCCGGGATTCCGATCGGCTATATCCTGAAAGACCATCTGCATCTGTCGCCCGTGGATCTGGCCCTATTCGCGGCGATCGCCAGCAGTCCAACGTACTTCGCTTTTCTCCCGGGGTTTCTCCGGGATCGATTCCGCCCACGCGTAATGGGGGATCGCGCGTACCTATTGATCGGGGCGATGATCGCCCTTGCAGCGTATTTGTACCTCGCGATCTCGCCGATTAACTATTTCTCGCTCATGCACGCCTGTCTGATCGCGGTCGTTGGATATCTGATCGTGGGCGCAGGCGCTCAGGCCCTGATGACAGGCGTAGCGCAGAAACATCTGATGACCGGGCGCCTGAGCGTCGTAGCGGGGGTGGCAACGTACGTCCCGGCAGTCGTATCCGCCTTGCTCGGCGGATGGCTGGTAGCGCACGTCGCCCCGCGTGTCACCTTCATCGTGGCCGCCTTTCTAACCGCGATCATCTCCGCGCAGGCATTTTGGCGCCAGCGCGCCGTGGTCGACTTTGAACGGCTATCCCCGCAGACCGAAACCGGAAGGAGGGGGGCGTGGCGATTAGCGCGGCATCGGCCAATCCGGCCCGCGGCGGCGATATTCTTCTTGTGGAATTTTGGACCCGGCTGGCAAACACCAATGTTTTATCACCTTACGGAAACGGTGAAAATTTCCGCCGTGCTATACGGAACCTTCACTGCATTGCAGTGGTTGTTTTTCATCCCGAGCGCGATGGTTTACGCACCATTGTGCCGGCGCTTCACCCTCGCGTCGTTGCTTTGGTGGGGGACGGTAGTCGGGATTCTACAAGGTCCAATAATGTTCCTCGCACAGGGGCCGGCCGGCGCGATTGCCGTCGCGGTGCTGTTCGGATTGTTCGGCGGATTTCCGACCGCGGCCTACGTGGACCTGGTTATGCGGTCCTGCCCGAAGGGCCTCGAAGGAACCGCGATGATGCTGGCCATTACGACCAGCCTGGCGATAGCGTCTAATACAGGCAACCTGCTCGGGAGTTGGATCTACGCGAGGGGTGGTTTCGCCTCGGCTGTGATCATCACCACGTTGGCGAGTGCATCGATCTTGCCGATGCTGTGGTTGGTCCCCGACAGCGTAACTTCGACTCGGGAGGGAGAGGCCCTGATTCACTAATCTCGGGTTGGTTGACACTATTGTTGAGCGCCGATTGACTTTACGATGAGCCATCACAGTGCCGGGTTCCACTGCCACTAATTTGTGCAGACTGGACCATCACAGGGTCAACTCATCCAGCAGCGCCTTGGCATCCTTGAGGTCGGCGGTGTCGAAGCCTTCGGTGAACCAGTTGTAGATTTTGGCGAGCATCGCGCGGGCCTCGTCGCGGCGCTCCGTTGTCGCGAGAAGCCGCGAGAGGCTCATCGTGGCGCGCAATTCCCATGATTTGGCTTCTTGGCTCCGCGCAACCGCGATCGCGGTGCGGAAGCAGCCCTCAGCCTCCGACTTGCGGACGTCGCGCTTGAGCAGCAATTCACCCTTGAGCCGATGAAATTCTGCTTCGCAGACCCTGTCGCCACAGGTTTGCATCTGGACAAATGCATCTGCGACCGCCTCAAGCCCTTCTCGAATCCGGCCGCAATTCAGAGCTGCATCAACGATTAGAAGGCGAGTCATGGCGAAGTACCGCCGGACACTCATTTCGGTCAACAGCCGATCTAATTCTTTGGAGCCCTCTTCGATCATGCCGCGCTTGCCGAGAATCCATACTTTTATCCAACGCGCGGTACGCGCGGGTGTGAAGAACCCGTGTTCTTCCGAAATTCGGAGCGCACTCTCTGCTTTCTCGGCCGCCGCATCTAACTCGCCCAGCAGATGATCGAGCCACGCGCTCTGATAGGTCGCACCGGCAATCGAATAAGTATGCGAGCCCTGCCCGGCTGTGGCCAGTGCATGGCGAGCATAGCTGCGCGCTTGGTCAGGGTAACCCAGGAACCACAAAATGTGGGACAAGAAGCAGAGCGACACTATCCGCGGATCCGCTAACCCTCCGTGATGCGGGACCGCAGTGGGCGCGACGGCCTTCTCGAGCAGCTTGCGCGCATCAGCCAACCTCCCTTGCACGATGAGCTCGGCCCCCTGTGAGGCGTACGCCGTGGTCAGCATTTCGGGTGCCTGGCTTCGTTCAGCCAGCGCAACGAGCCGGTCATCGAGCGCAAGGGCGTCTTCCAACTCCAGCCGAGCGAAATGACGCAGCCGAAGCAAGTACAGCACTTGGAAAACCTGCCTTACATCACCGGCTTGTTCGGACAACTCGCGCGCGCGGTTGAGTGCCTGCTCGGCCTGCTCGTGTGCCTGCTCGGCCTGGTCGTTCTCTGCGCCATAATCGGTTCGTACGCCATAGAACGTAGCGGGTCCCAACGCCTCGGCCACTGCTATCTGGAGCTTGAGCTCTGTACGAGCGCGCTCAATATCGGCAGGCAGGGTGGCCAACAACTGGAGCGCATCCTCAAGGCAAGCAGTCGCTTCCGAATAAGCCGACCGATTGCGCGCCTGTTCGCCGGCAAGATAGAGGTACTCGATCGCCTTCGCAGTTTTGCTACTCCGCCGATAGTGGCGAGCCAGCTCCGTCACATGATCGTGGAGACGACCGGCAAACAGCGATTCAATTGCGTCGCCGATGCGCTCGTGCAGAAGCTTCCGGCGCTCGCCCAGCAGGGAGTTGTAGGCGACCTCGTGGGTCAATGCGTGCTTGAAGCTGTACTCATCGCCATGGATTGTCGGCTGCTCATAGATGAATTCGCCGAGTTGCAGTTGTGTGATGATGCGCTCGGCTTGCTCTTCGGCTTTGCCGCTAACACGGCCCACCAACCGCCGCGAGAACTCCCGGCCAATCACTGCGGCGGTCTGAAGCAGGTCCTTCTCAGCAGGCGCCAGCCGATCGATACGTGCAGCGAGCATGGCCTGTACAGTGGCAGGCACTCTTATCTGGGCCAGCGGCCGGGTGAGCTTGACTATGCCGTTCCGCTCTAGCGCGCCCGTTTCGAACAGCGCCTGGATCATCTGCTCGATAAAGAAAGGGTTCCCCTCGGTGCGCTCGGTAACCATCTGCTTAAGTGAGGCCAACTCGGGCGTATCGCCGAGCAGCACCCTCAGCATTTCCTCGGCGTTCTGCACGCCCAGCGGGTCAAGCCGGAGCTGCGTATAATAGCCACGGTTGCCCCACTCGTGGCGATACTCGGGACGATAATTCACCAGCAGTAGAATGCGAGCATTGGCAATCGCATCGACCAAGACATTAAGAAACGCCTGGGTCTCATTGTCGATCCAGTGCAGGTCTTCGAAAACTACGATCAATGGCTGGTTCAGGCTCTCGCGCAACAGAATGCGCTTGATCGCTTCCTGCGTCCGCCTCCGACGCACTTGCGGATCCATCTGGGCGAATGGATCGCTGCCCTCTTGCACTCCCATCAACATGAAGATGTAGGGCAAGGTGTCTTCGAGCGAGCGCTCGAGCATCAGCACTTTGCCGCCGATTTTCTCGCGCCGCCGCCGTTCGTCGTCTTCGGCCGCGATGTAGAAATATTCACGCAGCAGTTCGATAACCGGCAGATACGCCGATGCCTTGCTATGCGAAACCGAATACGCTTCAAGCACCTGGCAGCCACTTTCGGAGACCGCCTTGAATTCAAAAAAGAGCCGCGACTTGCCCACGCCCGGCTCACCGATTGTGGCGACGATCTGGCCATGCCCCTCGCGCGCCAGCTCCAATGCGCGGCGCATCTGCGCCATTTCGGCCTCGCGCCCAATGAACCTGGTCAGTCCACGCCGGGCGGCAGCCTGCAATCGAGTGCGCAGCGGCCCCAGCCCAGTGACCTCGAATAGCCCGACTGGCTCGCTGACTCCTTTAATAGTTGTGTTTCCCAACCCCTTAAGCTGGAAATAGCCCTCGACCATGCGGCGCGTGGAGTCGCTGATTACCGTCGAACCGGGCGTCGCAAGCGTCTGAAGCCTGGCGGCGAGGCTGGTCGAATGGCCAATAGGGGTGTACTCGGCTTGACCCTCTCCGGTCTGCAGCGTGCGCACCACGGCCTCGCCGGTGTTAGCACCAATTCGGACCTGGAGCGGCGTCTGCCCTTGAGCCCGGACGCGGTCACCGTAACGGCGTATGTCTTCCTGCATTCGCAGTGCCGCATAGAGTGCCCTTTGCGGATGGTCTTCGTGTGCAATCGGTGCCCCGAAGAGCGCGAATATGCCGTCACCGGTGGATTGCACAATATGGCCATCATAATGATGAACCGCATCGATCATTATCTTGAGCGCCGGATCAATGATCGCTCGCGCCTCTTCCGGGTCGAGGTCCTCCATCAACTCCATCGAGCCCTTGATGTCAGCGAAGAGCGCGGTGACGGTCTTGCGTTCGCCGTCTAGCGGCTGCGCCTCTGAATTATCAGCAACGATGCTTATGAGCGGTGCGGGCTTTCGTTCGGCCGCCGACCCTTGGCCCAGAACAAGAGCAAAACCACATTGGCCGCAATAATCCTCGTCGGGTTCGTTTGATGCGCCGCATTGCGGGCACTTCAGTTCCAGAGCGGTACCGCATCCGGCGCAGAACCGGCGCCCTTGGCGGTTTTCTCTGCCGCATTTTCCGCAGCGAATCACGATTCCGTCCCCGGTTCGGCAAGCGACGCCCGGCGTCCGCAGCCGTCGATCTCCCTTGTCAGCCGCTCTACCTGCGCGGCTGCGCCCATCTCGGCGTACAGCCGCCGAACAGCATCGAGTTCGTGCCGCGCGGCCTCAGTATCGCCACGCAAAGAGGCTAGGTGTGCGCGGCATTCATGTACCTCCGGTTGCCACGCCCGTGCGCCGGTTTCATCGATCAGCAACTGGGCACGGATCAGCGCCTGCTCGACGTGCGCCAGCGCCTCAGAATCGGCGCGCGTGAGCTGGATGTGGACAAGCGCAAGATTCGCGCATAGCTCGTCGCATCTGGAGTGCTGAGCGCGAGCGACCGTCACCGCGGCTTGGGCTTCGTGCTCCGCTTGGTCCAAATCTCCTCGTCCGAGCAACGCCTCGGCCAGCTCAGCGCGAATGCCGCCTTCGGAGAAGCGATAGATGCCGCCGGTGGCTTCGCCTATCACCTCTTGCAGCACAGCGACGGCTTCATCCCACTGCTTATTGAGCCGATGCGCGGTGCCGAGAGCCCACAGTCCATTCATGCGCGCTGTTGGGGTACCTACTTTCTCCCCCGCCTCCAGCGCACAGCGGGCGTGGTCGCGTGCGGCGGCCGGATTGGCGAAGATAATATCCAGCTCGACGCGTACCCGTCCCTCTAGCGCACTCAGAAGCTCGTTTTCCCCGTGCGCCCGCACCAGAGTCTCCACTCGTTCGCACACAGCCGTGGCCTCATTCAAGCGAGCGAGCCGACAGAGTATCCACGCCCGCGCAACTAGGATACCGAGGACGGGGCTGGCACCAATGAACTCCGCACCGAGCGTGGGATCCGCGGGCGGGCGTTGGCAGGCCGTATCGCAGGCGTCGAGCCCCTCGGCCAGGCGGCCGGGCCATAGGCAGCCAAACGCCAGAACGCCGCGTTCAGCGAGTTGCAAACCTTGGTCCTCGGTCTGGTCAGCCAGTCGCGTGGCCTCGCGGCTGTAGCGCACCCACTCGTCCGCGTCGCCGCCCACAGCGCCGAGCACTATCCCGTATTGACCATGCAAGGCCGCCAGCGTCCGCACGTCTCGGCTCTCCTCGGCCAGCTCCCGCCCTTCTTCGAAGATGACCGCGGCTTCCGAGGTCGGTATTCCAAGCCGCCAGCCCAGGCTGAGGAGGCGCCAGCACGCGGTGGCGCCGAGTTCTAGGGTCCCGCTGGTATGTGGGAGCGTCCGCAGCAGGCGGCGCACGCGTTCCCAATGCCGCAGACCCTCGGCGGCGTTGGTGATCCCGGCCCATTCGGCCGCCCGCCGATGCCAACGCGCCGCGGCCAAAGCGTCGCCGGCCTCCTCGTGATGATGGGCAAGCAGCGCAGCAGATTCGTCCAAACGCTCCGCGTGAGTCTCTTCGAGCGCACTGGCCGCTGCGGCATGCACTCGCCGACGGCGCTCCTTCAGCTGCGCGTTAAGTGCCACCTCCTGTGTCAACGGATGCTTGAAGCTATATTCGGCGACAGGATAGAGCGACGGTTCGAGGATGAAATCGCTATCTTTCAGAACGCGCAGTGCCAGTCCAAGTTCTGTTTCTGAGGGCGGCGAATGGCCGATCTCGTTGATGACACGCCTCAGAACAGGCTCGGAAAACTCGTTACCGATGACCGCCGCCGATTGCAGGACGAACTTCTCTCGCTCACCGAGACGATCGATGCGGGCAGCCAGCAGCGCCTGCACGGTCGGCGGCACCTGCAATTGTTCAATCGGCTTCACCAGCCGGTAGCTGCCCCGAGTGCCCTCAAGCGCGCCCGACTCGATGAGCGACTGCACGGCTTCTTCGGTAAAGAATGGATTGCCAGCGGTGCGCGCGTAAATCGATTTCGCCACGCCCTCGATGCTCGCGTCGTTGCCGAGCAGGTCCTCCAGCATCGCCCGCACCGCCGCAGGTCCCAGCGGCGCCAGAGGAATCTGCCGGTAGTAAGACTTCACGGTCCAGGTTGCGTGATACTCGGGGCGGAAGTTGACGATCAGCAGCGAGCGGCTGCCCGCAATCGCGTCCACCCATTGCTCGAGGAGCGCTTCGCTGCCCGCATCCATCCAGTGCAGGTCCTCGACCAGCGTCACCAGCCGATTTGCTGCCTTGCCCTCCCGCATCTCCTTGCGCAGCACCGCGAAAAGCTGCCGGAGCTTCGCCTCGGGATCCATCCGCGGCGGCGGATGCTCCGGATCGGTCACACCGAAGAACTCGAACACCACCGGCAGCAGCTCGCGCAAGCTCTCGTCGGTCAGCAACAGCCGGCCCGCGATCTTCTCGCGCACCGCCTGAGCGGAGTCGGTCTCGGAGATACCGTAATAGCCGCGGAAGACCTCCAGCATCGGCAGGTATGGAAGGTTCTTGCCGTGTGCGATTGCACGGCCCGTCAACACGTTGATTCCGCGCGCCCGGCAGCGTTCGAGAAACTCGAAACACAGCCGGCTTTTGCCCGTACCCGCCTCGGCCACAATCCCCACTACCTGTCCATTGCCGGCCTGAGCCTGCTCGAGCGCTGCCTCCAGCGTCTGCATATCGCTCTCGCGCCCGACGAAGCGCGAGAAGCCTCGCGCGCGCGACACGTCGAGCTTGCTGCGCAACGGCCCCGGACCCATCACCTCGTAGACGTTGACCGGCTCGGTCATGCCCTTGACCCTGGTCGGGCCACGAGAATGGAGGGCAAAATATCCTTCCACCAGTCGCCGCGTATTCTCGGTAATCGCGATCGAACCGGTGGCTGCGACCGCCTCCATCCGCGCCGCCAGGTTCGCCGTGTGCCCGATCGGCGTGTAGTCGGCCTTACCACTGCCGGTTGTGATCGAGCGGACCACGACTTCGCCAGTGTTTACACCAACCCGAATTTCCAGCGGCGCGCGACCGTCTGTAAGAAGCTTATCGCTGTAGCGTCGCAGGTCTTCCTGCATTCGCAGGGAGGCGTAAAGCGCGCGATTCGGGTGGTCTTCGTGTGCGACCGGCTCGCCAAACAGCGCGAAGATGCCATCGCCGGTCGATTGCACGATATAACCGTCATAACGGCGCACCGCATCGATCATCAGCTTTAGCGCCGGATCAATGATCGCTCGCGCCTCTTCCGGGTCGAGGTCCTCCATCAACTCCATCGAGCCCTTGATGTCGGCGAAGAGCGCGGTGACGGTCTTGCGTTCGCCGTCGAGATTCTCGGGGCCAGGTGCTTCGACGATACGAATCGGCGCCTCGCTCGGTTTCTTTGCCGGAGCGTCTGGAGTCTGTGCCAGCGGGGCAGCACATTCTCCGCAGAAGTCTTCGTCCGGCTGGTTCTGAGCACCGCATCGCGGACACAAGCGTGCAAGTGGTGCGGCGCATTTCGCGCAAAACTTGCGGCCCTCGCGGTTGTCAGCGCCGCAGTTTGCGCATTTCACTTTAATTCCTCGAGCAGCGCCTTGGCGTCTTTCAGGTCGGGCAATTCGAAGCCTTCGGTGAACCAATTGTAGATCCCGGCCAGCGTCATGCGTGCCTCATCGCCACTGCCGTGCTCGGCGAGCAGGCGTGCCAAACTCGTCGTGGCGCGGAGTTCCCATAACCTGGCGCTCTGTTTGCAGGCAACCTCGATCGCTTGCCGAAAGCAATTTTCAGCTTTCGCGACATCAGTCGCATTCTGAATTAGCAGCAGCTCACCTCTCAGCCGGTACAACTCGGCCTCGTAGTAGCGAGTCCCCGTTTGGTTCAGCAGATCCGCCGCCTTATTCAAGACGCCCAGGCCCGCGTCAGTCTGCCCGATCTTGCGATACGCGTCAGCCAGTATTGGGAGCAGGTAGTCCAGCCTAAAGCCTGCGGTGGAGGCCGCTTCGATTCCCCAGAGGATTTGCCGGATGCCATCGTCGGCCTGGTTTTGTTGAACCTGTGCCCAACCCAATTGGGCCGTTGGCCCACCCATTGAAATCCCATGCTCCGTCGCAACGGCAATGGCTGCCTCTGCCCTCTCGCGTGTTAATTGCGGCTCCCTGCGCAGCTGATGCAAACTGGCAGCGGTATACAGGGCCAATGCAATATCGTAAGGTGACCTCAGCTCCCGAGCCACATGCTGCGCTTCCTGGACCCACCTCAGGGCTCGCTCTGGATATCCCGATGGCACCAGTGTAAGGGACCCAAAAGCCCTGCATTGCACTGCCAATTCCTCGCCCATCAAAAATACGGAGCGGCGGCCAAGAGTGTCATAGAGCGAGAGACTTTGCTCGAAATAATGGCAAGCGGGAGCAAATTCGCCTGCGTTGGACAGATTGTTCGCGCGCGCATAATTAGCGATGGCAACTAAAACCGGATCATCAGCACTCCGCGCGACGATGAATAGTTGCTCCTCAAGTTCGTCGGTTGCCTGGCGATTGCCCCGTAGGAAATAAAGCAAGTAGAGTCCCCAGAGTGCAGGGAAAAGCTCGGCGTTGTCGGCACGGCTGTGAGAGAGTTCCCTCGCCCGCGTGTAGGCAGCTTCCACCTCTGGAGAAGCGGCGCCCTTGACAGGAGTAAGTGCAGTGCCCAGGGCTATTTGCAAACCCAGTTCCAGCTGCCCTCGCTGCATGGTCTCCGGTAGCGTCTTCAGCAAGTCCAGAGCGGTATCGAGATGGACGATTGGCTCACCATGAGCCGATCGCTCGATCGCCTGTTGCCCGGCGAGCTGAAGGTACTTGACGCCTTTTTTCGCATTGCCGCTGCGACTGTAATGGTATGCAAGATCCGAGAAGTGTTCGTTGAGCTGAGCTTCAAAGAGCCCCTCGATGGTCTGTGCCACGTGCTCGTGCAGCTGCTTGCGGCGTTCGAGCAAAACGGAGCTGTACGCCACTTCCTGCGTCAATGCGTGCTTGAAGCTGTACTCGGTGTCAGGGAAGGCCGGCTGCTCAATTATGAACTCGCCCCGCTGCAGATCGGCCAGGATCCGTTCAAGCTCGCTCTCAGCGCTCCCTGCCACCCGCCGGATTAGTGTGATGGTGAATTCGCGCCCGAGAACCGCCAGCATCTGTAAAAATGCTTTTTCATCCGGCGGCAAGCGGTCAATACGCGAGGCAAGCAGCGCCTGCACGGTAGGCGGAATGGTTATTTGGCCGAGCGGCTGCTTGAGGGTGACTGCGCCCCCGCCATTTCGTGCAATGATAGCCTGTTCGAATAGGGCCTGAACGATCTCCTCGACAAAGAAGGGGTTACCCTGGGTTTTACCTGCTATGAGTTGCTTGAGCAGCTCCAACGCAGGTTCGTCGCCCAACAGTGCGGACAGCATCTCAGCCGAGCTCTCCCGGCCTAGCGGGTCCAGCCGGAGTTGAGTGTAATGGGTGCGGCTGCTCCAATCGTGGCGATACTCAGGACGATAGTTCACCAACAGCAGGATGCGCGCGTTCGCAATCGCATCGACCAGCAGGTTAAGCAACGCCTGCGTCTCACTGTCGATCCAGTGCAGATCCTCGAAGATGACGATTAGCGGCTGGTTGAGGCTCTCGCGCAAGAACACACGCTTGTTCGCTTCGAGAATGCGCCGGCGCTTAATCTCCGGATCCATCCGGGCAAGTGAATCGCCGGCTTCCGCGATGCCGAGCAACGAATAGAAGTACGGCAGAGTATCTTCGAGCGAACGATCGAGGCTTAGCACCTTGCCGAGAATCCGTTCGCGTCGCTTGCGCTCATCGTCATCGCTGCCGATCTCAAAGTATTCACGCAACAACTCGATTACCGGCAGGTAGGCAGCGGCCCTGCCGTGCGAGACCGAGTAGGCTTCGAGCACCATACATCCGGAATGCGAGGCGGCCTTGAATTCGTAGAATAACCGCGACTTGCCGACACCTGGGTCGGCCATGACTGCGACGATCTGGCCGTGCCCAGCTTGAGCCTGCTCGGCCGTATGCTTTAGTGCCTCCATCTCGCGCTGACGCCCGACGAACTTGGTGAGGCCGCGCGCTGCCGCACGCTGCAGCCGAGTGCGGAGCGGCCCGAGACCGGTCACTTCGTAGACCTCAACCTGCTCGGTGACTCCCTTGAGCCTGGTCGGTCCGAAGCTCTTGAGCTGGAAAAAGCCTTCCACCAGTCGGCGCGTTGACCCGCTGATCATCGTCGTGCCTGGTGTGGCGAGCGTCTGGAGGCGAGCCGCAAGGCCGGTGGAATGTCCGATTGGCGTGTATTCGGTGTGGTCGGCGCCGGTCTGAATTGATCTCACAACCACTTCACCGGTATTCACGCCTACCCGGACGTGGAGCGGAGTTTGTCCCTGGGTCCGCATGCGGTCGCCGTAGCGCCGCATTTCTTCCTGCATCCGCAGTGCCGCATAGAGTGCTCTTTGCGGATGGTCCTCGTGCGCGACCGGCGCCCCGAATAGCGCGAAGATGCCATCGCCAGTGGACTGCACGATATATCCGTCGTAGCGATGCGCCGCGTCGATCATCAGCTTGAGTGCGGGATCGACGATGGCACGCGCCTCTTCCGGGTCGAGGCCCTCCATCAACTCCATCGAGCCCTTGATGTCAGCGAAGAGAGCGGTGACGGTTTTGCGCTCGCCGTCAGAGGCTGCCGAGCCCTCAGTTGCACGGATGGTAACGAGCGGATTTGACGACCGAGGCTTAGCCGAACCGGAGCCAAGCGCGGTCGTGCATTGGCCACAAAACTTAAATCCGGGCGGATTTGCGAAATTACAGTTAGGACAAATCAGGGCGAGCGGCGCGGCACACTGCCCGCAGAATTTCATCCTCTCAGGATTGTCGAAGCCGCACTTGCGACAGTGCATATTCGCCTGACACTAACCTCATCGGCTGCAGCTATCGCGCTGTCGCCGAGTTTGTCATCGCTAGCGTGATAAGCGGGCACGACACCAGCGGACTGCAACTGCTCCGCTCCCTGCCGGCTCGCTTAGCGATACGCCAGCGTCTGACCGCTCTATAGCGCGGCGACGCGTACCCGCGCCAGTAAACCGGCCAGCGAACGCAGGCCCCTCAGCATGTGAACGCCGTACCAATGAAGGTCGCGCCCATTGATGAGTACCACGCGCCGGCTGAGCGGCGGCGGCAGCAGCGGCTTTAGCTCCTCGACGTCTTTGGCGCGAAATTCATACGGCTCATCCGGCAGCAGGACAAAATCCGGCCGCAGCGCGATCGCTTCCTCAATCGTCGTGCGCGGATACCGTTCGCCGGCGGACGCGAAAATATTGTTGAAGCCGAGCATCCGCAGCACGTCATCGGCGTAGGTATCGGCGTTGAAGCTCATCCACGGATTCTTCCAAATCGGGCAGAAGGCCCGAAAGTGCAGCTTGGCCCATGCGCCGAGTCCCGTTTCGATTGCGCTCACCTCACGGACGATCCCGCGCGTCAGCACGTTCGCCTGCGGTTCGCAGCCGAGCACGGTGCCGAGTCTCATTATCGATTCGATCGCGGCGCCGATTTTGCGCGGATAAGTGGTAAAGACGGCGATGCCCAGGTTGCGCAAATGCTCGATATCCTCACGCCGATTTTCTTCGGCGTTGGCTATCACCAGGTCAGGCGCGAGTTCGGCGATCGCGCTGATATTCGGGTTCTTGGTGCCGCCAACCTTGGCAACCGCGGCAGTCTCCGCCGGCGCAATGCAGAAGCGCGTAATGCCAACGATTCGTTCCTTCAAGCCAAAGGCAAACAGGGTCTCGGTCCAGCTTGGTACCAGAGAGACAATTCGCTCCGGCCTGTGCTCCAATTCAACTTTGAACCCGAGTTCGTCGGCAATCTGCAGCCACGCCATAATTTCGCAATTATACAGGCCGCGGGCGCCCGACTGGCAGAGCCTTGCAGCAAACCTGTTGAAGGATTCGTTTCACTTGTCAAATCTTTGCCGGCGCGTCTAAGCTCTGCCGGAGATGCGACAGGCTTTACTTCGTGGTCGATGAATTTGCAGGAGCACCAGCTATGGAAGACGAAGTGGTCCGGATCAAAATACAACCGCTAAGCGCAGAAGCTTTCCGCCCCTACGGCCATATGCTCGAAAATAAACAGCCGCTGTTCCCGGAGGTCGAAGCGGGCGAAGGACGGGTCGCGCTCGAACTGTTGAAAATCAAGCGGCCGGTCAATCCACGCCGGATCAGCATGATGGCGACGCATTTCTCCTACAATCAGACCTTCATTCCGGTGCGCGGCACGATGGCGCTGGTGGTCGCGCCGGCCCCACGCAACCGCGGTGACGGCCACGAAAAATACGAGATTGACTACGATCAGTTGGCCGCATTTTTCGTCGAGCCCGGACAGGCCGCATTCATCGAAAAGGGCGTCTGGCACTATGCCATCGCGCTCGGCCGCGATTGTGATTTCATTAACATTACCCGCAAGAATCCCGGCGAAGGCACCAGCCGGGTGGACGAAGAGATGCGCATGGACAGAATTCCGTCAATGCGCCCCTACGTCGAGGTGCTGGACTTCCGTCAGCGCGACCGCCGCGTGATCGAACTCGACGTTTAGATTCGTCCAGCCCGTCCTGCGATTCGGGAGGCGTGAGAATAAGGCGGCCGGTGCAGCGGCCGCATTATCCGCCTGAGCATGACCGACGCGGCGAGGAGCGCTATCGCTGCGATAATCAGGAACCGCGCGAGCCAATGCCCTCGGCGCATTGGGCGCTTCCTCTGCGGTGTCATGGGGCCGTCCTTATTGAACCTCGGCGGCCCTTCCCGCGGCGATTGGTGATTGACATCGCCGAACCCAATTGGGCAGCGTCTGAGTCGTTCTAAACTGATCCGTGGAACATAGCCCTGGACACTGCTCGTACGATTGATAACTCGTCGACGCGCCGTGTCCCGTTGTACCAGTCCACACCCATCCGCTGTAGTTTGCCGCTGAATCCGGCGAGGCGAAAATAGAAGCGGTGGTGTGCACCGTAGAAACGGCGCGCGGCGAACGCCAGGCGGCGGAGCTTGCGGCCCATTAACCCGTGATGAAGCTCGTTCCCGTATGCCTCGAGTGCTGCGCAGTCACCGTCCAGGTAACGTGCGATCGCGGCTGCCGCAAGTTTGCCGTGCTCGAATGCGCATGAAATTCCCTCGCCCATCAGCGGGTCAACGCCCGCCGCATCGCCGGCGAGAATTACGCTTCCGCAGGCGTAGCGATCCTGCGCGTGATACCAGCGGATCGGAAACGCCCTGAAGGCTGGCCTTTCGCTTGCGGACCAGAACGAATCAAGTTCCGGAAATGCGGCGCGCAATTGCCTGAGCAGATTGCGGGTCGAACTCGCCGGCGCCGCGTCAGGCGGATCTTGATCGTAAATACCCACGTTCAGGTGTGGTTGGCCATTGATCAGGCAGGGAAAGGACCAACAATATCCGCCGATACCGGCTGCGACGCAATTGAAATCGAACCGATAGATGCCCCGGACAAATTCTTCGGCGCGATCGGAACGGACCGGCACCTCCGCCATCAGCGCCCGCCCAATATTTTGCTTGGTTCGGCCGAAGAGCGCAGTCCGCACCCGGCTTCCGCTGCCATCGGCGCCGACCAGCACCTGCGCATCGAACAGTCCGCGCCCGGTCGTGACTCTGACCCCCTGCTTGCGTTGCTCGGCCCCCAGCACTCGAGTCTCCTCGATGATTTCCAATCCCGCCGCTCGCGCATCGCGGGCCAGCATCGCATCGAACTCGTCGCGCCGCACAATCGTACAGAGAGGCTCGCACGACCGCGTCAAATCGATCTTCCCGGCTTCGGTGCGTGCGGTGCCGCCGAAGACCTGGACCTGCGGAACCTCCAAGGGTGTTCCAAGCTCTTGCAAGGCCGCCACGGTTCGCGGAATCAGACCACCGGCACATACTTTTGGCCGCGGATGGCGCGCCCGTTCAATCGCAATGATCCGGCCCGCCAGCTGCGGCCGTATTCGCAGCAGATGCAGCGCGGTCGCCAATCCGGCTGGCCCCGCTCCGGCAATTACGACGTCATGGTTGCGTGCAACGTTCATCGGTCCGCTTTGCGTGCCCGTCCGTCACAAGCGGAGTCTGGCAGAAGCAGATGAAGCCAAAAAGTCCCGAATTAACTGCGGGCATAAAACGCTGCGGGCAGAGACATTGTCTCTGCCCGCGTTAGCGTTGCTCAGACAATCCGCTGAATCAACCTTGCGGATTGATCACCGTGTACAAGGTCGCATTGCCGCGCTGGACGAGCAGCAACGCCTGCGACTTGCTCTTCTGCGCCTGGCGGGCAATCGTGGCAAATTCGTCGGCACTGCCTATCTTCTTGTGGTTGATTTCGAGAATCTGATCACCTTGCTGCAGATTCGCGTCGGCAGCGGGTGAATCCTGCTTGACGCCGGTGATCACCACGCCCTTGCTGCTACGCAGTCCGAGCTGCTGCGCGAGTTCCGGCGTCAAATCGCGTACCTGCAATCCCCAACTCGCTCCCGCCTCCGCCGGGTTTTCAGCACTGGCAAGCTGCTGTTCTTTTAAGACCGCGATGTTCGCGTGAAGCGTCACGTGCTTGCCGTTACGGATTACCTCGACCGGGACCTGCTTACCGATCGGCGTCGCCGCGACCATTTCCGGCAGTTCATGCTCGTCATGGACGGTTTCACCATTGAACTTGGTGATAATGTCGCCCCGCTCGATTCCGGCTTTGGCCGCCGGACCGTCACTCTCGACCCCTGCTACCAGGGCGCCATTCGGCGTCGACAGCCCGAAGGATTTCGCGAGGGCGGGCGTAACTTCCTGGATTTCGACCCCCAGCCAGCCACGCACCACTTTGCCGTGCTCCTTCAACTGCTGCATGACGGCCTTTGCCAGATTGATTGGAATGGCGAAGCCGATACCGTTGTTGGCGCCGGTACTGCTGTAGATGGCGGTATTGACGGCGATCACCTGGCCGCTGGTGTTGAAGAGCGGTCCGCCCGAATTGCCCGGATTGATTGAGGCGTCAGTCTGAATGAAGTCGTCGTAGTTGCCACCGAGTGCGCGGGCTTTCGCGCTGATAATCCCCGATGTCACCGAGAGGTTGAAGCCGAATGGACTGCCGATCGCCATCACCGGATCGCCGACCTCGGCCTTGGTCGAATCACCGAGTGCGGCGTATGGCAATTGCTGATTAGTGTCGATCTTTATCAAAGCCAGGTCCGTCTTCTGATCCTTCCCGATGACTTTGGCGGTGAATTCTCGTTTGTCGAGCAGCGTGACGTGGATTTCATCCGCATGCCCCACCACGTGGTTATTGGTCAGGATATAGCCGTCGGGGGAAACGATAACTCCCGAGCCGAGTCCGTGCTCTTTGTAGTTGCGCGGGATCTGGCCGAAGAAATGGCGAAATTGTTCGAACGGGTCGCCGCCGAACGGATTGCCGGGACCGAACGGGCTTCCGCCGGGACCTTGCGGCCCCATTCCCGGACCTTGCCCTTGCCCTTCATCATCACCGTTGCCGCTGTCGCCGCCAGCAAACGGGAATCCGGACGACTTTACCTCCTGCACCACTGCCACATTAACCACCGTTGGCATCACTCGCTTGACCAACGGCGCCCACGACGGGAACGCAACCGCAGGTTCGTTGGGTTCAGGCGCATTCGGTGGAGCCGGCCGATGGCTTGCCTGGGGCTGATTCTGAGAAGGTGCCTGGGGCGTAGTGCTATTATCTCCCGAGCCCCACGGAAATTGAAAAGCACCCGCGTTGGCAAAAGCTATGGCCAATCCCAACACCACGCCGCCGGTTACAGCGACGATCGTCTTGCCCATGAATTCCTCCTAAAAGATTGCCCGGGGATTAAGCCCGCCGCGGCGATATCCTCTTCTTTCAGACGACGCCTGACGAATTGAAATTCATACGGGCGTAGTGTCGCGCAGCATCTCGCCTGCCAGACCGCGCCTTAGAGTGAAACGCGACCCCTTTGCTAATGAGATTACAACAAAAGCCGACTCTCATGAACACTGTACGGCGGAACCTGGGTATTCCCCCAATTCCGCTGATAAAGCATTTGGCACGGCCGCTCAGAACGCGTAGGCTCGTCGCCTGACAGCGTGTCAATCCGGAGGTCAAAATGGCTGACAATACATATCCGATTATCGAAGTTGTGGGCGTGTCGGATGACAGCATTCACCAGGCAGTGCGCAATGCGTTAACGAAGGCGGCGCAGACGATCCGCAATATCGATTGGTTCGAAGTCGGCCAGGTCCGCGGCGCGGTTCACGATGGCAAAGCGACTTTCCAGGTCGCCGTGAAAATCGGCTTCCGTTACGAATAGCACCTTTAGCCTTGAGGGGCCTGGCGTTAAGCTTTTGATTATCTCGTTCGCCGATCGCTGACGGCTCAATTACCAGTAACCGGGCGCGCGGCGTGCGAAGCCGCCGAAAGCGTCGAGCAAGCGTTGGCGCCACGACTCAATCGGGTCGGACGGCTGCACCAGGCGGACGTTGCTGATTGAACGGGCCCATTGAAACGCGCCGAACACAATAAAATCGGGGTACCTGGGAGTATCGCCGGCTAGATATGGTTGCGCAGCCAGCGTCTGCCTCAGCGGTTCGAGCACTTGGTGAAGGGCTGAGAGATAGCTTTCGCGGCGTGCGGACAACGTCTCGAGCGTGGTTCCAAGGCGCGCTTCCCGGCTCGTGCGGAAATAGTCACGATCACGAGTGTCCAGATGGGGCAGAATGTCGGCCACAACGATCGGCCCAATGGCGCCGTGCAGAGTCACGTCGGTCCACTGATTGTAGAAGCGCGCGAGCGCGCGTTCCGATTTGCTGCCGAACAATGCGAGCCTATCGCCATAGGTGTCTTCGAGATAGTTGGCGATAGTCCAGGAATCGGCTACGCCGCGGCCGTTATCGACGATCACTGGAACCCGTTCAGAGTTGTAGGGTGCGATCACCGGCTTTTCAGTTAATCGCCACGGAATCGTGTCGAAATCGAGTCCCTTATGCTTGAGTGAGAGCTTGATTCGCCAGCAATAAGGGCTAAAGCGGCGGTTCTCCTCCGCCCCGGCCAGATCATACATTTTGATCGCCATGACTACGTCTACCTTTGACAGGAATCAGCCTGTACCAATCAGTATTTGACAGAAGCCCCAGCCCGGCTGATCGCTGACGGCTGACCGCGGTCTTGCTTCATGCGGTGCGCCGGAATTTCGGCAACGTGACGTCTCCCGTCACATCGTCGAATGCGACCTCAACCGGCATGCCCAACTTCATTTCATCGGGTTTCACGCCAATCAGCCAGGTGACCATGCGGACGCCTTCGTCGAGTTCAACGATCACGGGACTGTAGGGCACCTGGTCGGCAAACTGCGGCATCATCGGCTGCGTCGCGGTGGTCCAGGAAAAGACCTTGCCCCGGCCTGATGAGCGCGCCCACTCCCATTTTAGCGAGCCGCATTTGGCGCACATGTCGCGCGGGATATGACGCCAGGCAGCACATTCAGTGCAGCGCTGGAAACGCAACTCGTGCAGTTTGCAGAAACGATAGAAATCGGCCGACATGCCGCCGGTGCGCGGTAACGGCAGCTTATATGACCTGGTTTCAGCCACGGCTTACCTCCTCAGGATTGCCAGCCCGCCGTCGCCAAAATCGCCCCATCCGGTCACCAGGCCAACTTCGGCGTCCTGAACCTGACGTGCTCCGCATTCGTGGCGCAATTGACGGGCAGCTTCGACGATATGATTGGTGCCCCAGACATGGGCTTCGGAAAGTAAACCGCCGTGGGTATTGACCGGTAACTCGCCACCGAGTTCGAGCCGTCCGCCGCGCACAAAATCCTTCACCTCGCCGCGCTTGCAAAAACCCATCGCTTCGATTTGCAACATCACGACGTAAGTGAAGCAGTCATACACTTCCAGAAAATCAATGTCCTTCTGCGCAACTTCAGCCATCGCGAACGCCTTGGGCGCGGCGAAGCTGAGCCCGATCACAAAGGGATCGGGACGCGCCGGGATATCGTCTGCCGGATAGGGATGCCCCTCGGCCACGCCCGAGATATAGACCGGCGGCTTGGCCAAATCGCGCGCGCGGTCCGCACCGCTCACCACAATCGAGCAGGCGGCATCAGTTTCGAGACAACAATCGTACAGCCGAAACGGATAGGATACCCAGCGCGCGGCCAGATAGTCGTCCATTGTCAGCGGCCGGCCACGCATCATCGCCTTGTCATTGAGCTGCGCGTGCTTGCGTTCGGCAATCGCAATCGCACCCATCGCTTCGAACGGGGTGCCATACATCTGCATGTGGCGAGTCGCCAGCCACGCATAGAACTGGGCCGGCACGGTCGCCCCGTAAGGCAGGTAATAGGCCCCAATCGTATTCGCCAACGGGTTAGGCGGCGGGATTGGCCGCTCGCCGGTTTCGGCACGGGCGCCGCCACCGCGCACCGGGTTGGACGAGTAGCCGTTCCATCCGCATGGAATCAGCACATGGTTGGCTATCCCACACGCGACCGCCAACGCCGCGCTCTGCAACGCCACCACCGGGCTGGCGCCGCCCATGTGCACGGTGGTTGCATAGCGCAAATCCTCGATTCCAAGATTGGCGGCAAAATGTTCGGCGGTGGCGCCCAGCGGCGGGCCGATGATGCCGTCGATATCGTGCGGCTTTAATCCCGCGTCGTTGATCGCAGCGAGCGAAGCTTCCAGCATCAGCCGCAATTCAGTTTTGCCCGAGCCGCGGCTGAACGCCGACTCGCCCACGCCGACGATGCACGCCTTATCTTTCAGTGAGTACATCGCTTGCTCCTTGTTGGTTCCGTCGCAGGCACGCTGTTCGACCTTGTTTCGTGGGTTCTGCAGTAACCCGAAAACCTTGCACTTGCGCGCTAATTGTTATTGCGTTCGCCCAGGTAGCTACAGTCATCCACGTGGCGAGCGGCCAGAGGGCTCATGGATGCTTAGTTCCAATCCGGTTTTTCCTCGCGGATGTCGAGGGTCACTTTTTTCCAGGTCATACTAATTTTATCGGCCGTGCCCTCGACCATTAGCTCGAACATCCCCTGGTCGAGTTCGCCTTGGGGACGCGATAGCAGGTGCATGAAGGCCTCGGCCGCCTCGTTCGTTTCCAGCATCCGTGGCTGCCAGCGGCCGAACACTCTCGGATTGTTGGCGTACTCGTCGGTCATACCTGTACGGACGAACGGCAACAGGATGCAGGAGGCGGAGACGAGGCCGGCATTTTGGCCCAGGTTAACCGCCAGCACCCTGGGCAACTGCAAGACGCCCCAATTGCTGATTACGTAACCGGGAACAGATACGCCTGGATCAATTGCCTGACGCGACGACACGTACACCAGTTGCAGCGCTTCGCGATGATACACCGCCTCACCGGCCCACAGATGCGTGCTGGCGAGGAAGCCGTCGATCTTGGTATCGAGCACCAGCCGCGATTCCTGCAGATTGTCGATAAAATGCTGCCGCACTCGTGCTCGCCGCATGGCCAGCGGTTCATCGGGGATCTCGCGCAGCGCGCGGCCAAACGAATAGCCTTTTTCCGTCAGGCCCGAGTTGCAGATCAGCAGATTAGGCGGCAGTCCACCCATCTGCTCAATGACGTAGCTGCGAGTCGCCCACAAATCGCCCAGGTTGGTAACGTCGGCCTGGACGGGGAAGACGTTAACGCCTGCGCCGCGCAAGGCTTTGACCAAGTCGAAGCCGTCGACATAGCTGGTATGGAAATGGACGCCGACCGCGGACGCTCCATTGAGTCCGGCTGCCAACGCAAAGGCCTGGCCGAGTCCGCCGTCCTTGCCCGAGCCGGTTATCAAAACCCGCTTGCCCGTGACTCCGGTGTGCAGCTCAGGCGGAAAGCGGAAGCTGTCAAGCTGTGCTGTGAAAGCCATTTTTCATCGACCCAGCGAGCTTTCTAATGATCCTTCATGGACCGGACGCGGTGAATTAACGACGCCCGTGACAGGTTCCTGGGCGCATCACCCTTATAGCGCATCGATGCGGCTTTGCGGTACCTCCCTTAGCTTCCATTTCCGCGGCGGCAACCGTGCGCCGAGTACGCGAGAACTCGATCATCTTCTGCTGCGGCGGACCTTCGATAATCGTTGCCTCGGATCCTTCACAAAAAAAGGGGCCGCCGGGCGGCCCCTCGATTGCTCACCGTCGCAAGCTTAGCTCTTCGGTTACCAGGCGTCCCCGTGGTACCCGTTGTTAAAGGGATGTGGTTTTCGACCGCGTCCCTGCTCGCCATTCTCGTAACGTTCGTAGCGCGATTCGGCGCTCATAAAGCGATAAGGATGCTGCTGCAAGTCGGCGCGCACTCCCGGATGGCTCGCCAGGTAGCTCTGCAGTCCCGGATGGCTGGCGAGAAACTGTGGATTGTCCGCCAGTCGAGGATTACGGCTGAGTTCTCGTGCCACTTCAGGATGCTGGTCCAGGTAGCCCTCATCGAATCGTGAAACTGCGCTCTGGTAGTCGTGCCGGCCTTCGGCGCGCTCATAGTTCCGTTCTGCGCTCATAAAGTGGCCAGGATTGCGCTGCAGGTCGGCGCGCACTCCCGGATGGCTCTCCAGGTAGCTTTGGAGTCCCGGATGGCTGGCGAGAAATTGTGGATCGTCCGCCAGTCGAGGATTACGGCTGAGTTCTCGCGCTACTTCAGGATGCTTGTCCAAGTAGCCCTCATCGAATCGTGACACTGCACCTTCGAAGTTGCTGCGGTTCTCAGCACGCTCGTAGTTGCCTTCGGCGTTCATAAAGCGCTCGGGATGCTGTTGCAACTCCGTGCGAATTTGCGGATGGCTCGCAAGGTAACTGTCCAATCCCGGATGAGTGGCAAGAAACTGCGGATTATCGACCAACCCGGGGTTGCGGCCGAGTTCCCGCGCTACCTCGGGATGGTGGTCGAGGTAGCCCGTGTCGAATCCTGCGACTGGGGCTGTACCAGGAACATTTGGCGGGACTACCTGGCTGATACCATTACTAATTTGCGCCCTCGCGACGGCAACCATCGCGCTTACCATTGCTAATGCCGCAAAGCTAATGAATGCCCTTTTCACTTTATTCTCCTCTTCGACTCACAAGACGGGATTCTGCGAGCTTCACACAAAGCAACGCGCGTTAGGCAACTGCACGCTCCGTGCCTTGGAAACTTTTGACCGCAAGCGTTCAATTTCGTTTGCAACAAAATCTTGAAGACGCGGATTGAAGGACGGAAGGTATGCGTCGCTATAGTCTTCGGGATAGGACCGCTTCTACCCTATTTGGCCTTTTACGCCTGAACCGGCGACGAAGCCTGAGAAAACCATGAACCCGGCCTTGCTTGATTGCCGCAGATCGCGCTGAGGGCCTGCGCAGCCAAGGTGCGGCCACGATCCGGGCCGTTTAACCCAAGACGGATAGTCAACACCATTCGGCGCAAGAACAGACAGTTTCCAATCCGTCTGGGCACATCATGCCCCCATCAACGGAGACGACCCCGTCCGCTTTAGTTAAACCGGTGATCGTGCTACTCAAACACGGGGCGTTCTCAACCCGGCGGGCCGATACGCCTCCCGTCTTGGGAAATGGAGCAGCAGATCAGAGGAATAAGGAAGGGAGCGATTCGAAGAGTGCACGATGGCACCTGGCAACGGTACCGCTGAGTGGCATGAGGAAACGATCCGCGTCGAGGACGTGGACTTGATCGTGGTCAAGGGGGGGAGTGGAAACCCTCTGCTGATCCTCCATGAAGAGCTGGGCTGGCCGGGATGGCTCAAGTGGAACTCGGCGCTGGCGCAAAAGCGCACTCTGCTGATTCCACAGCATCCTGGGTTCAGCCGCACGCTACGCGCGGAGTGGATTGGCAATATTCGAGACATGGCGGGCCTCTATGCGCGCTACCTGGTGGACCAGAGCCTCGCACCTATCGATGCGATTGGTTTTTCTCTCGGCGGATGGATGGCTGCGGAGATGGCGGCTTGCAATCCAGCACAATTTCGCAAGCTGGTGATGGTCGCCCCGATGGGCATCCGGCCCCGGGAAGGTGCAATCCTGGATTTTTTTCAGCTCATGGCGCCGAAACATCTCTATGCCACCGTGCATGATCCTGACGCTACGCCGGAATTTGACGACCTCTATGGCGGTCAGGGTCCCGCCCAGTTCGAACATTGGGAGGAGGCGCGCGCCCAGGCCGCGCGGCTGGCATGGACGCCGTTCATGCACAACCCCAGCCTGCCGCATTTGCTGGGAGTTGCGGCGAATTTGCCGACGCTGCTCATCTGGGGACGGCAGGATCGAGTCGTCCCGCTTGCCGCAGCTGACGAATTCAAGCGGCCGATGAAGTCGGCGCGGCTGGCTATTTTCGAAAATTGCGGGCATCGGCCGGAAGTCGAGAAGTCGGCTGATTTCCTGCGCGAAGTCGAAGCTTTTTTGGAGTGACAGGAGCGCAGCTGCGCGACTGTCATCCTGAGCGAAACGAAGGATTTACGCGAAGCGATTTGTCAGCGGGACTCGATGTGCGCGCAAGCACACTAGTCAAGGAGTAAACTCACGGCCAGCCCTACCTGGCCGAGACGGATAAGGAGGCGGTGCAATGCACCTTATGTACTTCACGGAACGGCCCTACCGGTACGTTCCCAACGACGAGGTTATCAAAACAGGTTTCTTCGGTATCGAGAATAAGCATTTCGACTCGGTGAAGGGTGGTCAGTTACTTAACGAGTATCTCGACGAAAAGGTGCTCGCCGAGCAACTCGGCTTCGATGGCGTCATGCTCAATGAGCATCATGACACCGCCTTCTGCATGGGTTCGGTGATGGACGTCGAGGCGTCGATTCTGGCGCGTATCACCAATAAGGTCAAAATCGTGCTGCTCGGCAACCCGCTGCCGGTAGTTGGTAATCCGCTGCGCCTGGCCGAAGAACTCGGCATGATCGACATGATCTCAGGCGGCCGCCTGGTGGCAGGATGGGTTCGTGGCGGCGGCAGCGAGCAATTCGCATCGAACGCCAATCCCGCCTTCAATCGCGAGTATTTCAATGAAGCGCACGAGGTGGTGATTCAGGCGTGGACCAGGCCGGGGCCTTTCCGCTACGAGGGCAAGCATTTCCATTATCGCTTCGTCGATCCATGGTGCCTGCCAATTCAAAAGCCACATCCACCCATTTGGATTCCCGGGTTGCTCAGCCCTGAAACGGTGGTGTGGTGTGCGCAACACCGCTATCCGTATATCGCGCTGGCGACGTTCCTCGAACCGACGGTTGAGCTGTGGGATATCTATCGCGATGCGGCGGCGGCCGAGGGTTACCAGGTCGGGCCCGAGAATTTCGGCTATTTGCAGAAGGTTTACGTAGCCGAGACCGACGAAAAGGCGCGGGAGATCGCCAAATGGGACATGTTCGGTGGCGCCGGTATTGGCTACAGCCTTTTCGGCCAGCCGCAATGGATGTTCCCGCCCGGTTACAATTCCAAAGAGGCGACGCGGCGGATGGCGCGGCAGTTCACCGATCCTCACGCCGACAAGAAGAGTCCCTGGGCCGGACTGGCTGATGGTACGACCACCTCGAAGATCGCCGATGCGCAGGTCAAGACTCGTTCGGCGGTATGGCAGGACACGGGCCCGGTTGATGTTGAAGCGACGCGCCGGCAGATCTTCGAGGCGTTCCCCGCGGTCGAGCGCGCGATGCAGGTGATTTGCGGTACGCCCGATACGGTCATTCCGAAATTGCGCACCGTGCTGGAAGTGTTGAGGCCGGGTATCTTCGCCTTCTGGCAGAACGACGGACCGATCTCGAAGGAAGACCGTCTCAACAATATTCGTCTGATCGCGACCGAGGTGGCGCCGGCGGTACGGGAGATTGGCAAGGAACTGGGCTTGACTTCGCCCTTCGAGGTGCAGCCTGGTTCGCGGCCCTTGAAGGCAGGCGAGAGTCCGCACTCCGTGGGATCACTCGAACCGTTGCAGAAGATGAACGGGCAAGCCGCGGCGAATCCGTAAGTATCGAAGGAAGTTAGTGGGCTAAAGCGGCGCGGCCTCAAGCCGCGCCGCCCTCTTATCGCGGGAGCCTTATCTCATAATCAGATTCAAACCCGGTGCGGTCGTGAATCTTACCAGGTCAGCATAGTCCTTCGGCGCATCCTCGTTAGTGTAATATGGATGTGCCGCATCGGGATCGACGAAAAACGTAGCGTGCGTATTCTTAACATCCCAGTACGATTCTACCAGGGCGCCGCACGAGTTGACCGGCCCAATTTGCGGAACGTCGCAGGTCTTCAGGAACAGCCCCGTAAACTTCCAGGGCTGCATCGTCATATCGTACATATCCTCCCAGACCGGGGCTGAAAACTGCTTGTCCACATAAAGTACCCGTTTGCCATAGCAATAACTCGAGGCGTAAGCGGGCAGCTTGCTTGCACTGATCACGTAGGCGTCGCGCAGTTGCCATTTGCCCCACGAGGGCGTCGGCCATCCGAGCGGCATATCGAAATTCTGTGGAAACAGGCCCTGGGGCAACGAGATATCGACCAGCATCAGGATTTTCTTCTCAGCGACTAGATCGACTTTCAGCTGGGTCAGATTCGAATCGAAGCCTTCCCGCAGTTCCTCGGGAGTCGCATCGGTGCCTTGCGACGGGCTGCATCGCGCAAGTGTAGATACCGGCTGATAACGGCGCAGCGCCGGCAGAAATGCGAACTGGTCGTCGGGGCGCGAGAGATCGGTATATGAGATGTTGAGATTTGCGGTGTAACGCGACTGCTCGGGTTCGAGTACCATTAGCCACCAGGTAAAAAACTTGCCCTCCGCACCCGGAATAGTGGCGGGAATGCCTGGGTCAGTGTTGAATGCTAGTTGACGTTCGACTATTTCGGCATGCTCACAATTGATACTGCCGTAATGGTCAACCAGGCATCCGTCTGCATATGAAACAACCGACAAATGAGGCGCGTAGCGATACCATAGATTGGCGAGAATCTTCCAGCCCTTGTGAGGCTCCTGCGGATTTGGGAAAGGCGCTCCCCCTTGATAATTGCGCAACGTCAGACCGCCATCGGGCAGTTCCTGGAGTTGCACCTGACCGGCATATTTTTCGGTCGCCGCCAGGTAGTTGCGCGGCAATGGGTGAATAACCGTCGGACCAACCTGGAGCGCAACATCGGGCGGCATTTTCCACGCATACTTGCCTTCGAACAGCGCCGCCATCCCATCAGGCATGAATTGCCGGTACTGCTGCCAGTTTTGCATATTGATGGTGGTACCAGGCGCAATCGGCTCCACCGCCCCATCCGCCCCGGCTTTGGAGTTGCTCGCCGAAATCTGTGCGGCCGCCCGGATCGGGCAAACCGCTAAAATTAGAACAGCTATTAAAGCAATCACAACACTCATCCTAAATCCTCACTCTGAAAAGGCGCAGATCAGGCAACGCTGCATCGTAATGCGACCGGTGTCGGAGGGTCAACGGTTATTAACCGGATGGTGAACGATCGGGTGGAAACGATTGCACTCCGCCGGAAAAAATGAACGCGGCATCGTCAGCGCCGCATTTCGGACTGTGAATCGGAAGCGGGCTACCGCATTCGGCGCACAACCGTTGGCCCGGCGAGGTCTCGGTTCACACCTTGAACAGCGCATATGTCTCCAATGAGCGACTATTCGCGCAGTTCATCTAGCAGCGCCTTGGCGTCTTTCAGGTCGGCGGTATCGAATCCTTCGGTAAACCAGTTGTAGATTTCCGCCAACCGGTTGCGGGCTTCTTCCTTCTTGCCTAGCTGTTGCCAAAGGCGAGCCAGGCTCGTGACCGCTCGTAGTTCGAGCGATTTCGCCGATTGCCGGCGCGCAATCTCCATAGCACGGTGAAAACACTCCTCGGCTTCCGCCTCTGCTCGATTGCTGGATCTTGACCGCAAGATCTCGGTCAGTTGGGGCTGGCCATCCCGGACTTCAGTTTGAAGAGTGAGTGTACCCTTCAGCCGATACAGTTCCGCCTCGTGGGAACGATTCTCGCTTTTGCCGACTTGAGTCAAAGCGTCGGCGACCGCAGTCAACCCATTCTCTGTTTGCCCGGCTCTCCAGTGAGCCTCGGCGAGGAGCGCGAAAAAATCAGGCAGGTTGGACTCAGCACCCGTGGCCCTATAGTCAGCTAGTCCATGCTGCAGCTGCGCTAGCCCTTGTGCGCATTGGCCCTGTCCGACCAGCGCCCAGCCACAGAAGATCATCGCCATAGCTACCCAGATTGAAAAGCCCTGGTCGGTGGATAGGCGAATGGCCGCTTCTGCTTCCTGTTGGGCAGCACGCGCGTCCCGGCGCAACTGATGGAACCAGCTGCTCCATACCAGGACTTGCGCGAGGCTGAAAGGATGAGCGAGCGCCTGTGCCAAGGCGAGCGCCTCCCGACTCTTCTTGAGAGCTTGATCTGGATAGCCCAGCAACCACAAGCCAAGTGCGGTAAAAGACGGTGCTCCGACACCAGGATCAAATGATCCGTATGTGAATGCTAGAGAATGATGCTGCTCTGGATCATACAGGCCGCTGGATTCTTCAAAGTGTTTGCAGGCGGGGAGGAATTCTCCGAGCTCAAACAACGTCACTCCTAGCGAATAGTGGGCTTCGAGTAGGAGGGAGACATCTTGTCCCCCCTGGGCAAGATTGAGGAGCTGCTCAGCCGACTCTCGGGCGCTCAGCAACCGGCCGCTGACCAGGTAAAAGGTCCAGAGGCCCCACAGCGCGGGGAACAAGTGTTCGGTCTGCCCGATCTGCTGACACAACGCCCGCGCCCGAGCGTAGGTGCTTTCCACCTCGGGTGCGGCAAAGCCCTTCGTTGCTATCAGCACAACACCCAAGGCTAAAAGGATCGTCAATTCCTGCCGCATACGATTGCGCGTATCCGGCAGGGTTTGCACCAATTGGAGGGCCATCGTCAGGTGCGTGCTTGCTTCGGTATTGGCGGACCGTTGAGCTGCGTTCCGCCCTGCCTGCGCCCAATACGGAATGGCTTGCTCGATGAGCCCTGCTTCCGTGTAGTGATGCGCCAGCAGCTCGGGCGCTGATGTCAGCCGTTCCGGGAACTGTTCCACCAATACTTCTGCTATCCGCGAGTGCAGCTCTTTGCGGCCGCTTCGGAGCAAAGCTTCGTAGGCCGCATCTCGAATGAGCGCATGCTTGAACTGATAGGTCGCATCCGGGGGCAAGCCGCGCGCATAAATTAATTCCGCATCGGTCGCGCTCCGAATGGCGCCTTGTAGATCTTCGTCGCGGATAGGATGGACCGCACGCAGTAGTGTGTAGGAAAACTCGTTGCCAATGACTGCGCCAATCTGGATGACTTCTTTGGCGGACCCCAAGCGATCCAGCCGGGCCATCAGCGAGTCGCGCAGCGTCACCGGAATTTCGCGCGCGCTCAACTTGCCGCCACCGCTCTCCAGCACGGCGCGTGTCAACTCTTCGGCAAAGAGCGGAACTCCGCCGGTGCGTTCGACCACGGCCTCCAAGCTTTCACTCCCGAGCGCATTGCGTGCAGCCACCGAGGCCACCATCTCCCGCACATTGCGCGAACTCAGGCGGTTCAGCGTGATTTGACTATGATGCGTGTGCATCGGCCACGGCGCGCGAAATTCAGGGCGCGCGGTGTATAGCAGCATCAGCGGCGCTGTCGCGCCCTGCTCAGCGAGCAGTTGCAACAGTTCGAGGGTCGACGGATCGAGCCAATGAAGGTCCTCGACCACCATCAGCACAGGTTGAAGCCTCGCCGCCCCCGATACCCATGCGCCGAATGCGGCTAGCAACCGCCGGCGCTTTTGCTCGGCCGACAAGGTCGATGCCGGATAGAGCTCACCCGCCGACAGTTGCAAGAGATCCGCGATCAGTGGCGCAATTTCCGCCGCCTCGAGGCCCACCGAAGCCAGCGCCCGCTCGATCCGTTGGAATTGCTCTTCGCTGTTGGCGGCTTCCTGCAATTCAAGCCACCGCGAGAGCATTTCGATGATCGCGTGAAAGGGGGTGTTCTCGAAGAACTGCTCACCCGCGCTCTCCATCCAGTAATGCGGAGTATCGCGAATGCGGTCATGGAATTCTGCTACGAGGCGCGATTTGCCGATTCCTGGCTCCCCTATTATCAACGCGACCTGGCCCTCGCCCTCACGCGTAAGCTCCCAACGGCTGAGCAAGAGCCGCATCTCCTCCTCGCGCGCGACAAATGGCGTGAGTCCTCGCGCCCCAATCCGACTCCTCACCCCGGTCGCCCGCACCACCCGGTACAGCTCAACCGGCACGGCTACCCCCTTTAGTTGCTGCGCGCCCAACCCCTCGACCACGAACAAGCCAGAGAGAAGGCGATGGGTCGCCGCGGTTATCAGGACAGAATCGGGGGCAGCTGTAGTCTGCACGCGCGCCGCAATATTGGGAGCTTCCCCGAAGACATCAGTGTCCTTCCCGGCGCCCGCACCGACCACCACCGCACCTGAATCGATCCCGACCCGCACCACGATTTTTGGGTGGGTCGACTGTTGGTTGAGTTTCGATAGTCCCTCAAGGATAGCCAGGCCGGCACGGGCGGCACGTTCCGCATCATTGTCGTGAGCTTCCGGCCAGCCGAAATATGCCATCACGCCGTCTCCGAGATATTTGGCGACATGACCGCTGTAACGGGTGATCGCTTCGGCCGCGGCGCGATGATAGCTGGCGACCAGCTCGCGCCATTCTTCCGGGTCGAGTTGAGCGGCAATCTCCGTTGAACCCACTACATCACAGAACAGCACCGTCAGATGTCGCCGCTCCCCGCCGGCGGAGACGGCAGGGGGTGTGACTTCCGGGACCTTTGGAACGGCGGCCTCAGCTAATCCGGCACCGCATTCGCCGCAGAATCTTTCGTCGGGCTGGTTCGCAGCGCCACATTTTCGGCAGGCAACAACCAGCGGCGCACCGCAAGTCGCACAAAACTTGCGGCCCTCGCGATTATCGCTGCCGCATTTCGAACAGCGCATTCAAATCCTCAATGGGCTACGAGCGTGTGCCCAGGGAGAGCCTCCGACTCGAGATCGGGCAGTGTGGAGCCCGCTCGGCGAGCTTCTACCTTTCGATCTGGCCTAATCAAAATCGATTTGCAACTCACCCTCCCAGACGTGATCATCTCTGCACCGGTGTTCAGGACGGAGGGCTGGTGGACTGCATCGGGCCGAGTTGGTACATGGGGAAACGACTTCCAACCCGCTAAGAGATTGAGGATGCTACGATGATCGACCATACAGGCATCGGCGTCGCGGACGTGGCCCGTTCCGCCGGCTTTTACGATGCAGCCCTGAGCGCGCTCGGTCTCCGCCGGGTCATGCAGCTTCCCGAGAATGGCAGGGCCGATGCTGTCGCCTATGGTGTCGATTACCCGATTTTCTGGATTGACCGCTTTCACCCACATAGCGTGAAGCAGCATACGGCTTTCGCGGCCAAGAGCCGCGCCGAGGTCGATGCGTTCCATGCGGCCGCCCTGAAGGCGGGCGGGACCGATAACGGCCCGCCTGGGCTTCGCGACTCCCAAGGTTATCCGCCGGGCTACTACGCAGCCTTCGTACTCGATCCGGACGGCAACAACATAGAGGCGGTCTTCCGTAGCTGAAGTCGGCTTTCCACATCAATTTGTTAGGGTTACCCCAAACCGCGATGAATCATTCGTTGTAGGAAATGCTTCTCTGTCCTGCACGTAGAAATAGTCGTCTCGGCATTGTGTAAGCCGGGGGCTTTACACCAACTTGCTGTTGGGGCGAAGACTCAGCGTGCGGCCACGGCTGCATTTACGATGCGCTCGACGTCTTCGGTCAGTAGTAATCTCATATTGCGCAATTCATCGGCCGCCCGTGCGATCTTACTGACATAGTCATCTTTGGTTGGATAACGTTCTTCAAGCGAAGGTCTTGGGTCGCCTGACGCCAGTCGTTCCTGTTTGGTCGCCGCGAACGGGAAATACGAGCCCAGCAAAACCAACTCGCCTTCGGCAAAACCCTGGCACCGCACATTCCAGCCAGTATGAGTTCCGCGCGGGACCGCGATAGCTGGTACCCGAACGCCGGGGACCTCGTTGCCGTCTTCGTCAACTTTGGGCACCAAAATGAGATAATCATGTCCCGGCATCGCTCTGGGCGGCTGCACGCTGTAGTCCATTTCGCTGAGTTCGTTCACCAGTCCGGGATACTTCAACGACGGGATCGCGGGAAAACGGTAGCTTGGCGGTGCTGGAGAGACCAACGCGCCATCGCTCACGCGCGGGAAGCGGGTCGCGGGCGGTAACACTTCGCGGCTCACCCAATCATCGAGGGCGACGACCAGGGCCCGGTGCACGGCTCCATACTCGGCTGGGTTAGCAGGGTATAGATTGAAGGGGAAATTTGCAGCGACCGAACCGCCGCCGTGCTGAATGCTCGTGAACAAATACAGGCGGACATTATCCGGCACGGGTATCTCCGTGCCCTTTCCGTCGGCTACCAGTAAACTCGCCCGGCCTTGCCAGAAATCGGTGCTGGCCTCTGTTTGCATGATTTTCGGGCAGGTGTTGGAAGTCTCGCAGCGCGCCAGAATTCCGTCGGTTTTGCCACTGACCGGGTCGGTGGTGGTCGCATAAGAAAATGGGAACTGGTCGTGTGGAAACAGCCGGTCCTCGTGCTGGCGGGAAAAGCGGCCTGGCTGCGCGAAGGCAAAATTGATGAAGGTCTTGCGTGACCCGGCGACGGTTGCAATGACTCCGTCAAACACTTTGCGCCGCTGGAGGTCCTGATTGAAACCTTGCCAGATAAAATCGCGCAGGAAACGGCCGGATTGCGAGGCGCCGTACGCCAGGACATAGTCAATCTGCGGCCGCCCATCGGGCATCAGCGGGTTGGGCGTGCCGGCCGCGTCGGCCCTATCGTGACGCATGAATGCAACGAGGTCGCGTACCGCCGCAAATCCGAGACCCATCACAATCGGATCTCGTGCCGGGTAGATAAATTCGTAAATCGCGCTCGCGTCGAAGCCCGTCGGGCGGCTGATTTCGATCCTGGTGTTGGATATGAAGCGCCAATGCTCTGGCGAAAGCAGGGTCCGTGGATCTTGCTCGCGCTGACGAACGGTCAGCGTGGCGGCCCGCTGGTCAAGAGTATTCGCCGGGTAGCTCAAGGATACAGTTACAGGGCTGTGCCGGTGCTCCAGGATAAATTCGTCGCGGCTGGTTGCGACGATTGAAGCGTCGTGCTCCCTCGCAATTGGCAATTGTGCGCGCAAAAGACCGTCGCCTTCGCCAACATCGCCTTGCCATCCGCTCCACACAAGTGAATATCCCTGGCGCATGAGGAAGCCGTTACCGGCGTCCGCTGCAGTAGCCGGGTCGTTTACGCGGGGTGCGTCGTTGAGATTGTTGAGGGCCAGTTTGTTGCCGCGATTAACCACATCATAAAAAATACGCCGATTGCCCCTGCTCAGATCGGCCGGCTTGAGGAGATAGAAGTCCACCTGGTACTCCACATGGCCAGCCGCATTAGTCGGCGCCTTCCCGATATTTATGATTCCGGCGTTGAGGGGGTGCGTAGGGTCCACTTCGGCAAATGCACGGCCCACGACCTTTTCGTAAGCACCGACGTTACCGAAAGACACGCCGTCAAAAGCACTTTCGATACGGCTGATTTCGATCCTCATTTGTCTGCCTCCGCCGGCATTGGTCGCGGCCAGCGCCAATTTGAAAGCTTGAAAGCCGACTGCCGCATGATTTGCCGCGGCTATTTTTCCAGCATGTCGAGCACATTGCTCAATGCCACCAGGCCCGGGCCGCCGGTAAATACTGTCGCGACATACATCGCCTCAGTCACCTCTTCCCGTGTCGCGCCGGCCACCATCGCGAGCCGCGCGTAGGTTGCCATTGCTGCTTCGGAAAGGGTAGGCGTCACGGCGCCGAGAGCGATGAGCAATTTCTGCTTCTTGGTCAAAGCGCCGTCCGTCATTATCACCGAATCGCGCCATTTAATGTAATTCACTGTATAAACCGGGTACTTTTGCGCGGACTTCTTGAGCCTTTCAGGCACCGCAGGGAGGCCTAATTCCTTGGCGTGGCGCTCGAGCCATGCATCGATTTCGATTTTCGTGCTGTCGTCGTGAGCCATATACCCACCTCCTTTGTTTTGCGGCCTGCAGCCGATATCCCCATCCGCCCCCGAGCCAATTCTCCTGTAGTTATCGAGGTCGCAGCGCATTTGCCAGTTTGCGCATACGAAAATTCGGTTTGCATATCGGCAGCGAGGCGGAGTACCGATCGCGAAGGGTCAATGGAAGGCGTTAACTACTAGCGTGCCAGGAGATTGGCGTTATGGACCGACTGAAAGGCAAAGTTGCACTGATTTCCGGTGCGGCACGCGGGCAAGGCGCTGCCGAGGCGCACCTGTTTGCGGGAGAAGGTGCCAAGCTTGTAATCGGCGATGTGCTCGACGATCAGTGTCGACGAACTGCCGACCAGATCAACTCAAAGGCCGGCGCCAAGGCCGCGGTAGCATTGCATCTTGATGTGACCCGCGCAGCAGATTGGCGCACGGCGGTCGAGACCTGCCAACGGGAATTCGGTGGCCTCGACGTGCTGGTCAACAATGCCGGTATCTTAAACGTTAAGGGGGTTGAGGACACTACCGACGAAGAATGGGATTCGATCGTCAACATTAACCAGAAAGGCGTCTGGTTGGGGATGAAGACGGCAGTGCCGCTGATGCGCCGGCGGGGTGGTGGTTCGATTATCAATATTTCGTCGGTCTACGGGATTATCGGTTCCCCCGCCTGCGCCGCCTATCATGGCACCAAGGGGGCTGTACGGCTGC
>Ga0306920_100000225_pt1 | contig 66693 bp, 61 predicted proteins | sample flu12Cox44000170_FD_204666 | JGI IMG/M metagenome (GOLD analysis project Ga0306920, IMG submission 204666) | Lab enrichment of tropical soil microbial communities from Luquillo Experimental Forest, Puerto Rico - flux4day.12C.oxic.44.000.170 (v2)... | ecosystem: Environmental > Terrestrial >...
CTGTTACCATCAGCGGCATCGGGTGTTCATCGAACCTCCCGGGCTATATCAACACTTACGGCATGCACACCTTGCATGGACGCGCTTTGGCCGTGGCTACTGGTCTGAAGCTGGCCAATCACGAGCTCACCGTGTTGGTGACCGGCGGTGACGGCGACGGTTTCGGGATCGGCGGCAACCATTTTGTGCACTGCATGCGCCGCAACGTGGACCTGCTCTACATCGTTATGGACAATCAGATTTACGGCCTGACTACCGGGCAGACCTCGCCCACCAGCCGTCTCGGCATGAAGACCAAAAGCATGCCCTTCGGCAACATTGAGGCGCCAATAAATCCCATCTCGCTAGCCCTAGCTGCTGGCGCGACTTTCGTCGCCCGAGGCTTCAGCGGCGAGCAGAAGCACCTTACCGAACTGATTAAACAAGGGATTCAACACCAAGGCTTCTCGTTCCTGGACGTGTTCAGCCCGTGTGTCACCTACAATCACGACAATACCTACCAGTGGTTTCGGCCGCGCGTGAAAAAACTCGAGGATGACACCACCTACGATCCCACGGTCTGGACCGCTGCGATGGAGAAATCGCTCGTCTGGGGCGAGGAAATCCCTATCGGAAAATTCTTCCAGCGCACCGATCTTCCCGCCTTGCATGGTGCGGAGCCGGTTCTGAATGATGGGCCTCTGGTCCATCGTGACCCGCGGGTTCCGCCCGACATCGCCCGCTTGTTCGTTGAAGAACTGATGTAGCGTTTGCGGGCCGACTCACGAGACCAAAATTCGGGAGCGATCTGGAAGTGGAACACATGCGTCCGCTACGTAACCCCAATAACATTCGAAGTAGTGCTACACCATGAAATCGGCGTCTAAACCGTGACAGGTTGGGCTGTTCCGGCATAAGGTAAGATACCCAGGTCAGAAGCTGGGCCGGGAAACTTGCTTCTTCATTTGGCGAACCCTCATATCTCCGCGGCGAACGACTCCCGATCTTCTCGTTGATGCGGTTCATGTGCTACGACATTTTTCGCGACGAGGATTCGACGTGTATTAGGGACAAGACTGAGCGATCGGGATCACTTACGATGGGTGCTTGGGCCTACCCTTCGAAGGATGGATCTTTTTTGTCGAGTGGTCTGGCGCTCGGCTCTCGGAAGACGATGCCTCCCGGGACAACCACAGTAATCTCTGTTCCGGAACTAGCGGAACTAGCAATCGTCAGTTTGCCTCCGATTCGCGCGACCCGCTCGTGCATTCCCTGCAGTCCGAAGTGTCCTTCCGCACCGTGATCTCCAATCGTCGGGTCGATGCCAACACCATCGTCTTTGACGTGTAAAGAAAGATCGTGCCCATATTTCAACTCAACTCTCAGTCGATTCCCCCTTGAGTGCTTGCAGGCATTGCGAATGGCCTCATAGCCAACGCGATAAATCTCGTCCCGGACAACCGGATGCAGCTCCCTTGAGTCTCCCGTCGCAGAAAAAGACACCTCAATAGAGCCAAGCAATCGACATTCTTCCGTTGCCCTCTTGAAGGCGTCTGCTAGGTCGTTCTGCTGCGTGGTTGATGTACGCAGCGAATTCAGCGCGGCCCGGCCTTCCTGAGTTGCCTGTCCAAGCCAGACGGACAATTGTTCCACGGCGCGGCGCATCCGTTCGGGATCATCCGACTTCTTGAGAGCATTGTCTGCCACTAATTTGCTGCCATGGATAGTCTGTAAAAACGTATCGTGAAGTTCCCGCGCCATGCGAGTGCGCTCGTCGAAACGCGCGCCCATGACCAGGGCGATCTGGCGCATACGGTAATAGTAAGCCGCCAATCCAACGAGAAGCAGCGAAGCAATGTAAATTGTCCTGAACCACCAAGTAGCCCACCAAGCGGGCAAAATCACAATTTGCAACCGTGAGGCAGGCTCGCTCCATGGCCCGCGAGTTGTGGCACCCTGCACATCAAAAGTGTAAACGCCAGCTGGCAGCGTGGTGTACGTGGCAAGGCGTTGGTCGCTTCCCACCTCATTCCACTGTTGGTCCAAACCCTCGAGCCGGTAACGATAGCGGTTAGCCGAAGCATTGAAGTAGCTCAATGCGGAAAACTCGATGGAGAAAATGTTCTGCGAGTGAGACAACTTGATCGTGTCCGCGTAGTTGATGGCTTTCTTCAGGGGTGAGCCAGGACCGAGATTCAGCGGGTTTCCAAACAACCTGAAATCAGTCAGAACAATCGGCGGGACGAAGGCGTCGGCCACCATCGCACTGGCGACTACCTTCTCAGGAAAAAATGCAGTGACTCCGCTGAACCCTCCGAAAAACAGCTCGCCCTCGGCGCTCTTGAAACAAGCGCCGTACCCGGTAAGGTCTGGGCCCGGAAGACCGTCGCCAACAGTGTAATTACTGAATTTCCTGCTTCGCGGGTCGAAGCTTGATATCCCTTTGTTGGTGCTCATCCAAAGAAGACCCTGTTGGTCTTCCAGAATGCAGCTCACCACATTCCCAGCCATGCCATCCCGCTCTTTATAAACAGCAAATGTCCTTGTTTTGAGATCAAATCTGTCCAGTCCGTTTTGCGTGCCAGCCCAGAGTGTTCCGCTGTCATCAAACAATACGGAATTCACCCGGTTGTCGCTCAATGTCTGAGGATCGTTCGCGTCATGATTAAAAATGGTGAACCGCCTTGTCTCTGGGTCGAACCGGTGTAATCCTAAATTGCTGCCGAGCCACAAACGTCCCTGTGGGTCTTCCGCAATTGCGTAATAGTTCAGGCCTCTAGTTTTTGGGTCCGGCCTATATGCGGTGAATCGTTGGGTGGATCGATCGAAACGACAGAGCCCATCCCAGGTTGCACCCCACAAGGTATTCTGACGATCGATAAGCAATCGCTCTACAACGCCGCTGCACAAACTGGTGGGGTTCGCGTCGTGATGATAGCGTTGCAATTCTCCCGTTTTTCGACTGTAGCGCAGCAATCCTGGATCCGTGTTTCCAATCCAAAGAACGTCTGGTCCATCTTCGATAATCGAGAGTACCTCAGACCCGGCTACGGGCTGGAAACTGGAGTACCGTCCGGTCTTGCGATCGAAGCGCTCCAACGCCCGATTGACGCCGACCCACAAGACGCCCTGCCTATCCTGAAAGAGACCACTAACCAAGCCCGCACTGATGCCGCTGGAATTTTCGGATGGCCGCAGAAACTTGGTAAAAAGGGGCGGTTTAGTAGTAAAGAAGTTTGGCTCCACTTCGTGTAAGCCGACCCAAATGTTTCGTTCGCGGTCTTCGAATAGGGCTATAACACGGTTATCGGCCAGGCTGTCGTTATCCCCAGGGCGGTTGCGATAGCTAATAAAACGCCGATGCTCACGATCGAACTTGAGCAAGCCAAGCATAGCCGTACCAAACCACACGGTGCCTTCGTGATCTTCCAGCAGCGCATACGCGGGGTTTCTCAAATTGCCCAGAGCAGGCGAGTCGAACTCAAATTTAGTCAACTTGTTCGTCTTGCGATCCAATATGCCTATATTGCCGAACGAGCCATAGATTACCCAAAACACGCCGAAACGGTCTTCGTGGAACCAAAGCCCGACGCCGGACTCGCCTGTGAGAACGTGCCTCTTAACTTTCCCCGTTACCCGATCAAATTCGTCAAGCGTCTGGCTGGTGCCAACCCAAAACGTGCCCGTTCTGTCTTCGCCCGTGGACTTGATGTCATTATCCCCGAGGCTCGAGGGGTCATTCGTGTCATGAAAGTAGCGCTTCGTCTCGCCCGAGACCGGATCCAAGCGGAATAGACCCTTGCGGGTTGAGATCCATAGCATCCCCGACGAGTCCTGATTGATCTGGTTGACGGTCACAGTCAACCCACTGGAATCCGGATAATCGAAATGATAGTGAGTGAATTTCTCAGTAAGCGGCTCAAACCGGTCCAGAAATTGGTCCGTCCCGATCCAAATGGTCCCGGAGCGGTCCTTAAAGAGGCAAGAAACCAAGACTCCGCTCAGACTTTGCGGATTCTCCGGATCATGTTTGTAGACCTTGAACTTATAACCGTCGTAGCGGTTTAAACCGTTCCATGTTCCGAACCAGATAAAACCTTGGTCGTCCTGGACGACATCCGAAACCCTCACTTGAGAAAGCCCTTGTGACACGGATATTCGCGCAAAGCGAATATCCGTTCCCTCGAGAACGGGTAACTTGACAACTGCACTCTCCGCGGGAGACTCCCGCAAAATGTACAATCTGACGGCGCTCTTGTCGGCCCTTGCCTGAGCGGAGGCGCCGATCGGAATCAAGAAGACGAGGATCCACACCTTCAGCCCGGTAGATCCGAAATGAGTATTGACGAGCACAGAGGCCAAACGACCTTTCCGCGAATCCAAGAAAACTGCTCCGGTGCAGCCGGATTGACAGTCACGATCTGCTTAGACGTTAAACCGTGCGTTGAGGAGGGCAACCGCTTACCGTCCGGGGGAATCCACGAAACGAATCGAACGCCGTCAAAGCGCACTAACCCGGCCAGTGTCGCGATCCAAAGATAACCGTCCGTGGTCTGTGAGATCGCCATCGGTTCGCCGCCGAAGGTTCCGTCTTGGATTCTCGAGAAGGTGTGCCCGTATTGCGCAATACGCCGACTGGGATCGACGGCCCAGACCGAACTCACTGCGAAGGACAAAGCCAGAAAGCAGACTGGCAGTAACCGCGAAATGTGCAGCCTTTCCACCTTAGATCACGAATCTCCCATCCTCCGGGCTCGCCGAAAAAAGTGCTGGACCGTTCCCGAGAAAATGCGTTCGCTAAACCTATTCTTAACTCTACTGTGTTGATGGCTTTCGTGATATAGCCGGATCAATAGCTAAGATCCTCTAGTTTTCTAGAGGTCGTAATCGGGGGTCATATCTGAAGCAAGCCGCGCCGCACAGCAATCGTGACGGCGTGCGTCCGATCGTTGGCGCCCAGTTTGCCCACGAGATTCTTGATGTGGAAATTCACGGTGGCCTCCGTGATGGCGAGTTGGCCGGCGATTTGCTTGTTACGATAGCCATCGCGAATGAGTCGGAGTACCTCCAGTTCTCGACTCGTAAGATCTTCTTCGCCTAGATGTTCGGCAAGGCGCGCCGCAATCTCGGGCGGCACATGTGTTCTCTTGCCAGAGTGCACGGCGCGGATCACGCCCAACAATTCATCTTGCGGCATGCTCTTAAGGAGGTACGCCGAAGCGCCGGCTCGCAGCGCTCGTTTAATTTCGCCATCACTGTCAGTGGTTGTCAGCATGATGACGCGAGCCTGGGGAAACTCCCCTCGAATCGCTATCAGTGTGTCGGTGCCATTGGCACCAGGGAGCCGGAGATCCATCAGTGTAATGTCTGGCCGATGACGTCGAAATTCTGCAATGGCCTCAACTGCATTGGCTGCCTGGGCGACGAGAAGCATGTCTTGTTCCGAACCGATGATCGTGCTGAGGCCTGCACGAAAAACCGGATGGTCCTCAACAGTCAGGATACGAATCTGGGCGGGGGAGCCCATCGCAATTCCCTCTTTCGGGAAATTGTAACCATATTTGCAGCAGCGACCAAGGGCTCGGATCGGGCGGGTCGCAGCTGTAGCGGCCCTCCGACACCCATAATTCTGATCCCTTCCTCACCCAAGAAGGGAACGCCCTACACTCTAGAAGAATGTAGGGGAAGAACCATCGCATTTGGGGTGGGCATCAATACATGTCTCATTCATGCTGCGGGTGTGGGACAAGAAAATAAACCGCTCCACGCGGAAAGAGGTCGATGAGCACTGTTTTCCATAGCGCGCAGGAACCTGACGCTGCAAACACTTGGTACCAGGACCGTGCTCTGGAACGTCGTACTGCACTCGGAGGAATCACCGCGGCATCTGCTAACGTCCTGCCTGAAGGATCGATTCTCGCTTCGAGCCAAGTTCAGAACCCGTTGGACTACGAAAAGACGATTAAGGACAGGGACGAAGAGACGGAACTAAGACTCTACGTCAAGGAGGAAGTTCGCGCCGAGTTTGGAGAAACCGTCGGAGAGAGCCTGGCGTTGAAGACCGCGTTGAGTATGGTGTCGATAGTGGCGCCTACGGATTCGAGCGTGCTGATCCTTGGCGAGACAGGAACCGGCAAAGAACTCTTTGCGCGCGCGATTCATAAACTGAGCAGACGTAGCGAAAAGGCATTCGTGAAGCTGAACTGCGCGGCAATCCCCCTGGGACTGTTGGAGAGTGAGCTCTTCGGCCACGAAAAAGGAGCGTTTACGGGCGCTATCGCCCAGAAAACCGGGCGCTTTGAACTCGCCGACAAAGGTACGCTTTTTCTGGATGAAGTCGGCGACATCCCGCTGGAGCTTCAAGCAAAAATGTTGCGCGTCCTGCAGGAGCAGGAGTTCGAAAGGCTCGGCAGCAACCACACACACAAAGTTGACGTACGCCTGATCGCGGCCACGCATCGCGACCTGGTTTTGATGGTAAGGCAAGGCACATTTCGCGAGGACCTTTACTATCGGCTGAAGGTGTTTCCGATTCAGGTTCCGGCTCTACGGCAAAGGGCGGACGACATTCCGAAACTGGTCTGGCATTTTACAGTGCACTATGCGCAAAGAATGAACAAGAGAATCGAGCAAATCCCTCCGGAGACGATGGATGCACTGGTGCGCTACCGTTGGCCCGGAAACGTGCGGGAATTGCAAAACTTCATCGAGCGGGCAGTAATTCTTTCTCCTCACCTGGTCTTACGCGCCCCGATATTGGAACTCGAACCGTCCAGCCCTAACGGCAAGCCTAGTTTGTCAATCAACGCTCTTACTCAGGTAGAGCGCGATCACATTCTCCGCGCGCTGGAAGCGAGCAATTGGGTGATCGGCGGCCGGAATGGCGCGGCCGAACGCCTGGGCATGAAGCGAACTTCACTGGTTTACAGGATGCACAAGCTTCGCATATGTCGCCCGGCAGCCTCCACTTTTATGTCGGGCTTTCGTTGGGCTCCCTCTAACCTGAAAGGAGTGCGTCATGATGTCCCATACGACGAATAACAAACTGGAAATTCCAAAGAGAGAAAGAGAAGGCAACACGATCTCTGCGGCATTTCCGTACCAAAAGCACCGTCGGCGGGTCCTCGGCAGCGAGATGGCGTACGTGGAGGTGGGGCAGGGCGACCCCATCGTGCTGCTGCACGGCAATCCCACTTCGTCATATCTCTGGCGCAACGTGCTGCCGCACCTGCAGCCACGAGGCCGCTGCATCGCCCCCGACCTGATCGGCATGGGCGACTCCGACAAGCTGCCTGAGAGTGGCCCCGGCTCGTATCGCTTCGTCGATCACCGCCGCTACCTCGACGCCCTGCTCGAGGCCCTGGATGTGCACGAGCGGGTAACCCTCGTCCTCCATGACTGGGGTTCGGCCCTTGGCTTCGACTGGGCCAACCGGCACCGCGAGGCCGTGAAAGGTATCGCGTACATGGAGGCGATCGTGGGGCCGCAGTCCTGGGACCACTGGGACAAGTTCGAAATGCGTCCAGCCTTACAGGCGCTGCGTTCCGAGGCTGGCGAGGCGATGGTCCTGCAAGACAACTACTTCATCGAGCAGATCCTGCCGAAGGCCATCCTGCGCACCCTCTCCGCCGAGGAGATGGCGGAGTACCGACGGCCGTTCGCCCAGCCCGGCGAGGGGCGGCGGCCGACGCTGACGTGGCCCCGGCAGATTCCCATCGAGGGCGAGCCCGCCGACGTGGTCGCGATCACGACCGCCTACGCCGACTGGCTGGCGACAAGCGGTGTGCCAAAGCTGTTCGTAAAGGCCGAGCCCGGTGGAATCCTCGCCGGAGGCGCGGTTCTCGACTTCGCCCGTAGGTTGCCAGCGCAGACCGAGGTGACGGTCGCGGGGGTCCATTTCCTCCAGGAAGATTCGCCGGACGAAATCGGGCTGGCCATCGCTGGCTGGATGGATTCGAGCCGCGCCGCTGCAGCGTGAACGCTCGGGCGTTCGAACTCTGTAATCGACGGATCACTCTTTGCCGAAAGCGCGTCTGCATCGCGGAGGCGTGCCCGGTGGTTCGTCTCAACACGCGACTCCGGCCCTGCCCGGCGTCCGAGAACGTTATGCGCGGCGTGAATCCCGAGCGGACGAGGCGTTCTGCAGGCAGTAGTCTTGGCCGTAGTGCCATGGGCTATGGTGTTTGCATTTTCATGGATGGCCAGAATGCCCGTCCTTATCGCACAAGTTGGCCTCTATATTCTGCTTTTGGTCGGGGGTAGCTTGGTCTATTTCGCGATGGCGGTCTTGGTCTCCTCAGTCTTCGCAGGCGAATATACAGCTCCCGCCCTCGCGTTTGGGGTCGTACTTCTAGCGGCCATCATGTTCGATGCTTGGCGCGAGTCCTCTTGTCTTTGATCCAAGGCAAAACCCTTTGCATCGCGGATGGCTTCCCGCAACACTTTTAGCCGTGTGTTTCGTTTGGATTTGCCCCAGTCGGCTTCGCTCCGAACCAGGATGTCGAGATCCTCGGAGAATAACTACGCTTTCTTTGGACCACCCGGGAACTTCGCGCCCTTTACCCTGCCTGGTACGCCGGGGGTTCAAGTTTGGGCCCCGGGCACCGACAGTCAGACCCTGCCCTTCGGTCTGAATAACCAGAGTGACGTGGTCGGCTTTTACTATGAATTCGGAGACACTAATGATTTTTGGCCACAGGCCTTTGTCTGGTACGGACAGAAAAAGACCTGGCAAAAGCTGGAAGCGCCCCATTCGTGGTACACCGCCTTTCGCGGCATCAACGATAAAGGCACGATCGTCCGTGAATACCAGGATCGAACAGGAATTCATGGCGTCGTGCTCACACCCGCTGGCAAATAACGCATAAGGCAACCTCGCCCGGTCATGTAGGGGCGGACTTCGTGTCCGTCCCTACACTCGGCGTTTTCATTGCGACGTTTTGGTTGCGGCCGCGCGCTCTTTGGCGTAAGCGACCAGAATGATGAAGCGCGGATCGCCATGGAGGGGCTTAAGATCTGGGTCCTTTTCCATGCCGAGTGCTCCGGTTGGGGGAAGCCCATGGTCCAGCGCCTGACGCAAAAGCGAAAATGCCTCCGTTTTATTTCCCTTGTTGGCTGCGATAACACCGAGGTGGTACAAGCTCCAAGCCGTTTGCGGATGCTCCGATCCCAAAACACGGCGCTGGATGTCGAGCGTTTCCCGCTCCAACTTCTCTGCTTCGCCGTTGCGGCCTTCACGAGACAGTACGGTCGCCAAGTTGTCCATCGAAGCTAGTGTTTCCCTATGCTCCGGTCCCAAAACACGGCGCTGGATGCCGAGCGTTTCCCGCTCTAACTTCTCCGCTTCGGCGTAGTGACCTTCACCGGACAGAACGATGGCCAAGTTAGTCATCGACTTTAGTGTCTGCGGATGCTCCGGCCCGATGACACGACGGCGGATGTCGAGCACTTCCCGATGCAACTTCTCGGCCTCGGGATATCGGCCTATGTCCACAAGTACATACGCCAGATTGTTCATCGAATTTAGTGTGTCCGGATGCTCCGGTCCGAGGACACGACCGCGGATTTCCGTCGTTTCCCGAAACAACTTCTCCGCCTCGGGGTCCAGGTCATCCAGAGTGGTAGCCAAGTGGTCCATGGAATCTACTGTGTCCGGATGCTCAGGCCCGAGGACACGGCGCCGGATAGCGAGCGTTTCCCGATCCAACTTCTCCGCCTCGGGGTGGCGGCCTTCTTGCCACAGAGTATTCGCCAAGCTGCTTGCGAACCTTAGTGTGTCCGGATGATCCGGCCCAAGGACGCGGCGGGAAATTTCCAGCGTTTGCCGTTCCAATTTCTCCGCTTCGGCGTAATGGCCTAAGGCATCCAGATCATCCGCCAAGTGGTCCCTCGAGTCGAGCGTGTCCGGATGTTCCGGCCCAAGGACGCGTTGCCGAATTTCCATGCTTTGCTGGTGCAGTGCTTGCGCCCGGGCAGTGAGTCCGAGGTTGCCGTACACGTCCCCCATGACGTGCATCATCTGTGCCTGAGCTTCCGGATCTTTCGCGAGGCCATTGCTTATGTCATTTGAGGCTTTATCGAGAATTTCGCGGGCGGTGATGGTATTGCCGCGCGCTTCGCTGGGGTCGGACACCTGGAACATTCCCGCCATGAAGTCGGTGAGGCGAGTAGCGCGGTCCCGCTCGCGGTTGGCGCGGTCCCGCTCGAGTCTGGTGCGCTGCAACTGTACGCGCTGCGCCACGGCAAAAGTGGCGAGCACCGCTATCAGCCCCGTGGCCACAGCCACAGCGATGCGATGGCGGCGTACGTATTTGCGCATGCGATATGCCGCGCTTGCCGGCCGCGCCACCACCGGCTCATGGTTGAGATATCGGGTGATGTCCGCTGCCAATTCCGAAGGCGTTCCGTAGCGCCGGGTGCGGTCTTTTTCCAGCGCCTTCATGGTGATCCAGTCCAAATCGCCGCGAAGCAGTTTCTCCAGCTGCCGTGGCTCGCTCGCCCGATTTTGGGCGCTTCCCGTTGACGACTTCTTGTCCGTTGCGATCTTGGTGCTGGGCCGTGGCGGTTCGTCTTCGCGTACCTGGCGCAGCACTTCCTGAACGTTTTTCTTGGAATCAAACGGCAAAGAGCCGGTCAGCAGGACGTACAGCACCACGCCCAGCGAATACACATCCGTGCGCGTGTCCACGTCTTGCAGGCTGGTATCGGCTTGCTCGGGGCTCATGTACCCCGGCGTACCTACAAATGCTCCCACCCGCGTCAGCATCGATTCATCGGGAGCCAGCGAGGTAGTCGCTTTGGCCAAGCCAAAATCAATGATGCGCGGCAACGGCTTGCCATCCACCTCCGTCACCAGGATATTGGCCGGTTTCAGATCGCGGTGAATGATGGCCTTAAGATGCGCGTGCTGCACCCCATCGCTTACCTTGATGAACAGTTCCATGCGTTCGCGGATGTTCAGACGTTTCTGATCGCAATAATCCGTGATGGGGACGCCCGGCACGTACTCCATCACAAAGTACGGCTGGCCGTCGGATGTCGTGCCCGCGTCGAACACCTTGGCAATCGAAGGATGGTCCATGATGGCCAATGCTTGCCGCTCGGATGCGAAGCGCTTCAGCACCGCATCGTCATACATGCCGGCCTTGATTAATTTCAGGGCCACTCGCCGCCGCACCGGAGCAGTCTGCTCCGCCAGCCACACCTTGCCCATGCCGCCTTCGCCGAGCTTTTTCATCAGCCAGTAGGGCCCCAATGTCTTTTGCGGTATGGAAGGGATGTCTGCCACGGTCTCGGAGGAGGGATACGTCGGGTCCAATCCGGACGTTTCAATATTTGCCCCGGCGAGAGCATGGGGCAATGCAGCGTCAGCTTGGTCGGCCAGCTGTTTGGCCGCGACCTCCATCGCCGGAGATTCAAGGAAGTTGTCGTCTTTCTCGTGTTGCGCGAGAAGCAATTCCACGGCCCGGCGCAGCGCTTCGTCCGCGCCGCAGGCTTGCTGTAAGTGAGCAGACCTTGCGCTCTTTTCCTCATTCAGCGCGGAGTAATACAAGCGCTCGATTTTCTGCCACCGCTCAGGTTCCATCTAGACTCTCCCCGCTCAGCTCGCAACGCAGCCAATTCCTGGCCATCTTCCAGTCACGCTGCACGGTGTCGCTGGAAACCTTCAGGAACTCAGCCGTTTCCTCCTGATTGAGACCGCCGAAAAAGCGCAGTTCCACCACTTGGCTCTTACGCGGATCGACCTTAGCCAAAGCCGTAAGCGCCTCATCCAAGTCAGCGAAATCCAGGCCCGGCGTATCCGCCCCGTCCAGGGCCTCGTCCAGACGAAGCAGAGGAATCTTTCCGCCTCGCTTTAAGGCCCTGCGAGACCGTCCCCAATCCGCCAGAATCCGCCTCATTGCCTGGGCGCACACGGCTAAAAAATGAATTCGATTTTGATAGCTAGTGTGGTCGGAATCGACTAGCCGCACGTAAGCCTCATTTACCAGGGCGGTGGTCTGAAGCGTGTGGCCGGGCGACTCGCGAGCCATATAGTACCGGGCCATGCGGTGCAGTTCCTTGTAAACCAACGGCATGAGCTTTTCGAGCGCTGTTTCGTCCCCATCGTTCCAAGCCTGGAGAAGTTGCGAGACTTCGCCAGAAGCCGAGCTTGCCATTGGAATCTCCAGGTATTAGTGGGGGTCAGTGCAGGAAGGTTAACACGCTGATTCTACATTTACTTAATTAATTCTGGCCGCGTCTTCGAAGCTGAATCTTGAAGCTCGCTGGGCGGTCTCCACCAAATATTCTTTTTCACCGTTGCGGTTTTTTATCCGCCGTTTCCGCTTATCTCAGTAAGGGGTCGATATCTAAAATTTAGGAGACGCACATGAAGTCTGGAACCCACCTTCGGACTGGAGCCGGCGTGTTGTTTGCCTTGCTCGCAATCGCCGCACAATCTTCTGCTTGGGGCCAAAGCTTTACCACGTTTGATCCCCCAGGATCACAAGGCACTGCGCCCGGCAGTATCAATGCGGCGGGCCAAATCGCGGGCACTTACTTTGAGTCGGATTTCTCGTCGCACGGTTTCGTGCGCAACCCCGACGGCACCATCAACTCGTTCGACGTCCCAGGCTTTCTCGCTACGGTTATCATTACGCAGCAAGGCGTGGTCGTGGGAATGTACTTTGATGCGAACGGCTCTCACCTCTTCGAGCGCGCGCCAAACGGCACCATCACCACGTTGGAAATTCCAAGCCCTGGCGCGTCCGTCTACGCCATCGTCGTCAACACTTCCGGTGCGATGGCGGGAGGTTTTTTCGACGCCAACGGCGGCGTCAACGGTTTCATTCGCAATCCTGGCGGCAAATTCACTTTGTTTCCGATGCCGTCCTCACTTAGCCCCTCGTTCTTCATCCCTAACATCACGGCCCTGACGCAAACCGGGACCATCGTAGGCAGTTACGTCGACCAGTTCTTCAATAACCATGGCTACCTGCTCAGCCCAAACGGCAATCTCACCTTTTTCGACGTTCCCAACGCCACCAGCACCTCACCTACATCCGTCAACGACAGCGGGAACATCGCCGGGTTTTTCTACGACGGTAGCGAAAATGGGAAATATCGCGTCTTTCTTCGCTCTACCAGCGGCACCTTCGCCACTTTTGACACGCCGCAGCCCGGATCCTTTTTCGGTCTCGCGGCCATCAATCCCTCGAGCGCAGTCGCGGGTAGCGCTTTCAACTCTTCTTGCAATGACGTCTCCTGCACAACCACGGTGGTCAGCTTCCAGCGCGGTGTCAACCGCATCATCAAGCCGGTGAACGATCCGCTTGCGGTGCAGGGTACCCAGTCAGCGCAGGGTACCGCGGTTCTTGGCATTACTCCCTCAGGGGAAATGTTTGGGGCCTATTTTGACGCGAATGGCATGCAACACGGCTTCGTCGCGAAGCCCTAAGTCCCTGCCCGAACCCATATAAGTGCTCCGCTTTGTCTGGCTGCTTCCTCCTTGGTTTCGGAGGGCAGCCGGGCAGCGAAGAAGGTGATGACTATGCGTCGTGTTATCAGAACAGAATTTGCAATCCTAAATATCACGCTGGTTGTAGCGCCCATCCTGATCCTGCTTCTCGGCGCTGCTCCGCTCAGCGCCCAGAATCCCGCTCCCGAGTACACCTTTGCGGTGGCTTCAGGCTTTCTCTGCGACTCGGGCAATTGCCCAGCGGTGGCCAGGTCGGAGCGCCGTGATACCTACGAGTTCACTGGCGCGGGCACATTCAATCCGCAAACCAAGGCAGCAAGTGCGGCCGGCACTTTTACCCACAAAATCCCGAATGGCACCGTGGTTGAAACTGGTGTGTGGACCTCCAATCAACTCATCAGTTTTGATTCGTACGGCGCTGCGCCGAGTGCACTCCGGCAACGTGGAATAGCTGCAGGAGTTCCAGGCTTCCGCCCCAGTCTATCGCCGATGTCCTTCAGTCCTGTACCTCTCGGCGGCCTGGCGGTATTCCGTATCCGCATGTTGCCCGCGTCGGGAACGCCAATGAGTGCCGTGCTGCAGCTAAACTGCGCTTTGGCGGACGCGCCGCGCGATCGCTCCGCGGACGGGATCCGCCTCAAACTGGAAAAGAGTCCCCTCGAGTTCTCCGAAGAATTGGGTGGAAGCGTGATGTTCCTGGCGATGCCGCCGCAGCCCCCTGCACCGGGCAAGAGTAAACAGCAGGAACCCGGATCGGATGCCACACCAACTCCGAGTAATTAGACGCTGGTTCGTGAACCGCAACAAAGACAAATCAGTAGGAAGTGGAGGCAATTCCATTTCCCCCGCCTCCAGTACTAAGGGTTAGTGGGACCTGGTTGGAACGTAATCGAGCTTAGTCTACCTGCAATTTATTGATTACACAGATGTTGATGTGGTGGAGGCGGGCGGAGTCGAACCATTGAGGTCTATTGAAAACACGTAAGTTACTGGAAATACGAGACGCACGACCCGCTAAAGACGCACAATTTGCAGTTCGGATGTACACGGCGTGTACACGAGCCGGCAAGAATTAAGGCTGTAGGGAAACTCGCCGGCGGGCTATTGGCAACTAACTTCCGAGTCGCCGACTACTCGCCAACTGGACGTTTTTCGATGACCACCAGCAGCTTTGTTCAACCCACCGCTTGCGCCGCTTTGGTTGGCTTGATGTTGTGGTTCATGCGGAAGAAGTTTGTCGGGTCGTATTTGTCCTTCAAGGAAGCCAGTCGGTCGTAGTTGGGGCCGTACGCAGCTCGCGCGAAGGCCTCTCCTTCGTCGGAGACGTAGTTGACATAGGAGCCGGCAACAAGGTGCGGCCGCATCGCTTCCCAATACTCCCTCGTCCATTGGATGTTTTTGTCCGAGTCGGCCGCGTTTTCCCAATTCGACCAGATTATGAAATTGTACGGGTGGTGGCGGTGCGGGAAAGCGGTATCGCTTACTCCTACACGCGCGACTGCTCCGTGCCAATGCTCGAGGATTGGAGCAAATGAATAACGCGAGGGACTCTTTCCAGCGAACTCCACAATTATTTCGATGGCTTCATCGCTCAGCGCATGCATAAAGTTGGATTTGACATAGGTGCGACGGCCTGGCGGGAAGAAAGGTTGGAACATGCCCTGGATCTGAACGTAGCTCATGATCTGTATAGCGTCGGTAAGTGGTGAACCAAATTTACGGAGTGGTTGCAACACTTTCTCGCCTTCTGATATGGAGGATCCGCAATAACAGACCACAAGCGCGAACACGGGCGTATCATCTGGAAGGGTTAAGCCCGCGCCCTGGAGAACCACTTCGTCGGGAAGAGTTTCAGCAAACTCGCGGCAGAAAAGGAGCACTTCTTTCGTTTTCGACAGCGGATAAAAGATAGCGCCACCCTGCACGGGGCCGACCTCATGCAGCCTGTATTCGAGGGAGGTTGCGACGCCAAGGTTGCCGCTGCTGCCTCGCACGCCCCAGAAGAGATCACTGTTTTCCGAAACATTCGCCGACACCAGGCGGCCGTCGGCGGTGACGACATCTACTCCGATGAGGTTATCCAAGGCTAGGCCGTACATGGCCATGAGGTTGCCGAAACCGCCACCAAGCGTAAGGCCCGAAATGCCCGTATCTGGAACAACACCCAGAGTGGTGGCGAGACCGAATGCTTGCGTTTCGCGATCAAACTCGCCGAGCTTTAGGCCTGCTTCGGCTCGGACCGTTTTCTTGAATGGATCGACGCGTATTCCTTTCATTGCGGAGAGATCGATCATCAGGCCCGCTTCGCAAACCGATTTTCCCGCAACGCTGTGTCCGCCGCCACGGACCGAAACGACCACATCCTGCTCGCGGGCGAAACGCACGCAGGCGATTACGTCGGCGGCACTAGCGCATCGCGCGATGATTGCTGGACGCCGATCAACCATCGCGTTGGGAACGGCACGAACTTCTTCATAGCCGGGATCGCCGGGAGAAAAGGTTGGTCCGCGAAGTACGGACTTCAGCTGGCGAACGGCGGTTTCTGGGATCATGGGCAACCCCAATCTGACGCACTGAATCAAGAATGGCGTTCAGCTTCGCACTAAGCCGGAAAGAAAGTCCTCAAGAAACTATCAAATTTTCAATAGAATACCCGGCTATGAAGGCACCTCGATTCCGCGCATATGAGTTTGGTCCGTATCGCCTGGATGCGGTTGGGCGCAGCCTCAGGCGCGGGGCCGAAGTCATCGCCTTGCCGCCAAAGGCGGTGGATGTTCTCGCCGAACTAGTCAAGCGGCCCGGGGAAGTCGTTGGGAAACAAGAGCTAATGGCGACGGTTTGGCCAGAAACGTTCGTTGAGGAAGCCAATCTGAACCAGATGGTTTTCCTTCTGCGGCGGGCGCTCGGTGCAAAAAATGGCAGCGAATTCATCGAGACTGTTCCACGGCGCGGGTATCGATTTGGCGGCGCCGTGCGCACAGTCGAGAGTCCTTGCAGCATCGATTCGATTGCGGTTCTTCCATTGATCAATTTGAGTGGCAATCCAAACCAGGAGTACTTCGCCGATGGGGTCACGGAAGCTCTGATTACTGAACTGGCAAAGATTGGCAGTCTGCGTGTGGTTTCCCGCACGTCCGTTATGCGATACAAAGGCGCCGCTGAACCTGTTGCGCAGATCGCTCGCGCGTTGCGGGTCACCGGGATTCTGGAAGGCTCTGTAGTGAAGTCGGACGATCGCGTGCGTATCACGGTGCAGTTAATTCACGCCGGTAGCGACCAGCACATCTGGACCGACGTGTACGACTGCGCGATGGCCGACGTGCTGGAGATGCAGAGCAGAGTCGCACGCGATGTTGCCGCAGGAATTCGCACGCAACTCAGCCGCGAAGAGAGAACGCGGTTGACGGTAAGTCGCAAGGTGGATCCCGAAGCTTACTCGGTGTATCTGAAAGGACGATACTTTGCGCGAGTTCTGACGGAAGATGGGCAGCGTAAGGCGATCCTTCATTTTCAACGATCGATTCAATGCGATCCCGACTACGCGCCTGCCTTCGCGGGATTGGCGGAGTGCCTGATCGAGCTAGCTTATTTTTTCGGGATGAATCCAAAAAAGGCCTTTGAGGAAGCAAAGCCGGCAGCACTGAGAGCCGTGAGTCTGGACGAGGGTTGCGCCGAAGGGCACGCCGCACTAGGGCTGTTGCGGTTGCTGGATGATTGGGATTGGCAGTCGGCACATGAGGAGACGCTGCGTGGGATCGAACTCGCACCTGGCAATCCCTATGTCTACTGGAAGCGTGGAGTTCTTTTACGGTATGCAGGGCACTACGATGAATCCATTTCGGTCCATCTCCGTGCCGAGCAGCTCGATCCCCTCTCGATTGTTGCGATTCTGGAACTAGGATTTGCGTTTTATTACGCAAGGCGATTTGGCGAAGCCAGCGCACAGATGCAAAAGGCTATAGAACTCGAACCGAGGTGGGACCAACTTTATTTTGGTCTAGGCCTGACGCTGCTTCAGCAGCAACAATTTGCGGAGGCGATTACCGCGCTTCGGGCCGCGGTGCAAAAAGAGCCGGGCAATGTTTTCTCTGTGGCCGCATTGATTTACGGACTAGGGCATACAGGCCAAAAGAAAGAAGCAAAGCAGCTTTTGGACCAGCTGTTGAAGAAATACGAATACGTTCCGTGCTGGTTCTTGGCTATGGCCTGGGTCGGCCTTGACGAAAGAGGGCGAGCGCTGGATGCACTGGAACAGGCTTTTCGCGATCACGAGCCGTGCATGGTGAGTCTGAAAGTAGACGCCATCTTTGATCCTCTACGAGAAGAACCGCGTTTCAAAGACATGGTTCGCGGCGTCGGGCTGGGGCTGTAATTAAACACTGAAGGATTTCAGAAGCTTCAGCCTACGAATGGAAATCCGTCACTTGAGAAATTGAGACTCCCGACGCGGGACCCTCTTGAAATCGAAGGAGCTCTCAAATTCTTGTGGAGCGAGCGTGATTGGCAGACACCGCGAAACGCCCTCATGTAAGCGGCAACACCGAAGCCCTGTAAGTCATTTACAATAAGTTACTTATATGGTGGAGGCGGGGGGAGTCGAACCCCCGTCCGAAAAGCGCTGCGCCGCGGAGCCTACATGCTTATCCCAGTTCAAGTCGCAACTCGCTTGCGCGAATCACTGGTTCGCCAGCTGCGCTTAGAACGAGCAAGAAACGCAGCCGGCTAGTCCGATGATTCTCGCCCGAACCCTACGGACCGAAGGGTTCGGGCCAGCTCACTGTGTGACGCCTCGGTCCGGGCCCGCGAGCAAAGCCCGGGGAAGCGTGCGCTTAATTAATTAAGCAGCAAGTGCCAAGTTGTTGTTGGCAGTTCTAGTTTCCAGCCGATTGCGGGTGGTTGGCCCCCGGCATGCCTCCGGGACGCGACAACTTCCGTCGAAACCGTGTCGCCCCCTGCCGCTATTTTACCATTTTTCGCCTGGGCTACTCGCTGCGAGACGACAAGCTGAATGCCTTCGACAAGGTGAAGGTCAGCGGAGTCTCCGCCTCAATCTCGATCTGCTTGTTCCCGGTGAGCGCGCCACCCACCAGGCCGCCGGCAGCTCCCACCAGTGCGCCGATCCCCGCGCCCTTTCCGCCGCCTGCCAATCCTCCAATCAGTGCGCCGCCCGCGGCTCCGCCGCCGGTTGTCACGGCCGTCCGCTTCCCTTTGCCCTTAATGGTGCTGTCCAGCGACCCGACAGAAAGCGGATAATTTCTCTCGCGAATGGTTACACTCGTCAGTGTGATCGCCAGCTCGCCTTCGCCCTTGATCTTGCCCTTTTCCTTCGCTCGCAGCACTTTGCCGGTCGCCCTTGCGCCCTTCGGAATCAAGGTGCGCCCGTCCACGGTTACTGGCTGTGCCACCGTCGCCAGAAATGCCAGCCCGGGTTGGCTGGTCTTGGAGCTCAGCTTCTGATCCAAAGTAACCGTAATCTCCGTTCCTGCGGGAGCAACGAGGGGCGCAGGAGCGGGCGCCGCCGCCGCAGCAGAAGAACCGTCTGATGAACCGCCGCTGCCTGCCGCTGGCATGCTCGGCGCGGAATCAGGCCCTGTAGCTCCTGCGACGGCCGTCTGGTCTTCCACTCCGGTCGCGCCTGGCGTGGACTTGGCAATCTCTTCCATGCGCTGCTGGGTCGCCGCATCCTTTACGGTGCCGCGCAGCGTAACCTTGCCGTCCTTCACCGTGACATTGACCGGCGAATCCTTCGTCGTCGGATCCGAGGACACTTTGCCCTGAACATCTTTCGCTATGGCGTCGTCGCTAACTTTCGCACCGCATCCGGCGAAGGCCAGCATTCCGCCAACGAGCAACGCCGCGAGCGTTCCCTGCCTGAACGTACTCATAACACCTCCCAGTAAAGCTCTTCACGCTAGTGATGCCAGAGTTGCTCCGACCGTTTTCGCGCGTACCGCGTTGGTCCGCCCCGTTCTTCAACGTTTCCTAAGGGCAAGAAATTCTCGAAGTGTTTCGCTTCGCGCGGTTACCAACGGAACCGATTGCCCGTCGGCATTCATTGTTTAGGAGTTCTAAGCAGCTGGTAGGAGCATTACAGCCTTTTAGTCCGGACAAGTCAAGTTAACCCCGTACCCCGATGAGCTCCTTCCGCCCGTTGACTATCCACCCCTGCGTGCGCACACTTGTCGCATGCCAAACACCTACCTGCTCAAGACCGAACCCTCTGAATACTCCTTCGCCAACCTGCAAAAAGACAAGAAGACGGTCTGGGACGGGGTGCATAACCCGGTCGCACTGCGCAATTTAGGCGCGATGAAACCGGGCGACAAGCTGATCATCTATGAAACCGGCGACACCAAGTCCGCCGTGGGTACGGCATCGGTCGTGTCCGTCAAAGATCCCAATCCCAAGAATCCACAAATCGAAATCGCCGCCGGCAAGCCGCTCAAAAAGCCCGTCTCCCTCGCGGAGATCAAAGCCAACAGGATCTTTGCCTCATCGCCACTGGTGAGAATGGGTCGCCTGTCGGTGGTGCCGTTGACCGCCGAACAGTTCGAATTTCTCGCAGGATAAACGCCGCCAGGGATGGGCCGGTCCGGTCAGGTGCCAGCCGGGGCCTGCAGCCATCGCACGGCTCTGCGCCAAGGACTGACGCCTGAACGAACCATGGGTTCCTTTAGCCACGTCGTGAGCCCTGACCACACGCCACTCTGACCAACGGCAGAGTGCGAAAGCGAAGTGGCTGGCACGGTGGTTTGCGCGGACTCAGGCCACCCGTCCAATAGGTAAGGCGTTGCGCGCGGATGGCTAGGTGGATTTTCCTCCCCGCCACCGGCTGAGACCGTCAGTTTGAGCAGCGCTCCCATCTGCTCTTGCGACGCCCGCATGTTTTTGAGGATGGCGCGTACCGACCACACGCCGGCGATCAAAAAGCCCGCCTGCACGAGCAGACTGCCCGCTTGGTACCACTGGTTCAGGAGTTCGTCCATGGTTCCGCCCCGCCCCGGTAAGGGGCTGCAACCGTCCTTGCTTGTTGGCTGGGGTAGAATCCAGGCTAAGGCTTCAAGACCCGGCAAGGAACTGACACAAAGGCCAAAAATGGTGCAGGTACCTGCGACCGGTTTCTCGAACGGGCGCTCGCCGCTTGGAGCGCCCCAGGGGCGCGCAGCGTCAGCCGGTGGTTAGCGTTTGGCTCGCTCTCGAATCTGCTTTGCCAGCTTTTCGATATCCTGCGTGCGTTTGAGTAGCGAAACGCTCACTGGGGCGTTCCGGTCGCTACGGTCCACTTCATCTTTCAATTCGGTCGACAGCGCGTAGAGTCGCTGCACGTCCAGGCGCAACTCCAGCTGGTTTTCGGCCTCCTGGGTCTGCTTGTCGCTCTGGTACACAACGGGAGCCGGGTTCGGCCCACCGAGCAGCGCGATTCGGGAGCCCGTTGCGCGGCGGGCGCGTCTGCCACGCTTCGGAAACCAGCGGAGCGCAAATAGCAAAGGCCAGCAAAAACAGCAAGGCAACCAGCACTCGCGAGGACAGAAGCTTCATGGGTCCTCCACCACTGTTGGGCAAACCTGATGGCCGAACCTTATACACCCGTGTGAAGCAGATGCGAAGTGTATTTACAGAATGCTCTGAGCGCTATTTGTCGCCGGCTTTTGCCGCCGGGGTTGTCGTGTCCTGCGGAAGTGCCGCCGGAGCCGCGTCGCCCTTCACATAGTGGCCATACCAGGCGAGGTAGCGCTTCAGGCGGTCTTCCATGTGGGAAGGAACGGTGAACTCGTGATATTCGCCGGGATACACCACCAGTTGCGTGTCGCGTCCGAGGGCCCTCAATGCCTGATACATCTGCTCGCCGCCGAGAATCGGCACATTCCAGTCAATGTTACCGCCCATGAACAGCGCCGGCGTGGTGATATTTTTCACGCGATAAAACGGTGCGACCTTGTTCCAAACATCCGGATGTTCCCAGGGGTAGCCCAGTTCCGTGTAGTAGTCCTTCTGATATTGGTCGTGTCCGTAAAGACTCGTGAATTCGGCGGCGCCTGCACCGGAGATGGCCGCTTTAAAGCGATTGGTTCGCCCGATGATGAAGTCGGTCGAGATTCCTCCGTACGACCACCCTCCTACACCGAGCCTATCCGGGTCGGCAACGCCCTGCGCGATGGCGTAGTCCACCATCGCGATATCGTCTTGATAGTCCCGGTTGCCCCAGTCGGCCCAGATCGCCTTGCTATAGTCCTGGCCGTAGCCGGTCGAGCCGCGCGGATTGGGGAACAACACCACATAGCCGTTGGCCGCGAGGAGCTGGGCAAGGTGCTGGAACTCGGCGTAATACGCCCACACCGGCCCGCCATGCGGCCGCAGAATCGCCGGATACCTCTTGCCCGGAGCGTAGTCGAGCGGTTTGTACATGTAGCCCGAGACGGAGGTGCCGTCCTTGCTCTTAAAGTGAACGTATTCGCCCTCGGCCAATTTGAGCTTGCCGAGCAGTTGGTCGTTAGAATGCGTAATTCGCGTCAGCTTTCCGCCGGCCAGCGTGAAGATCTCGTTCGGCCGGTCGAGTGTCGTGATCTGCGCAGCGATCTCGCCCGATTTCGACAGCGAGTAGTCGTAGAGCATCAAGCGTCCGCCAATCGGCCGCGTCACTTTCTGCGTCGCGATTTCAACCAGACAAAGATTCTGCGTGCCGTCGTCGTCGGCAATGAAGTAGATCGATTTGCCGTCGGGCGCAAACGTGGGCTGCGTCGCCATCCGATCCATCGCAAGCGTCAGAACTTTGGCTTCGCCCGGTTTGCCGTCTGCCTCCGGAACCGCCGCGACGGCGATGTGCTTTGTGGAGTACTGAAAAAGCTTGGGCTCGAGCTGCGTCGAGTAGGCAATCCACTTTCCGTCGGGAGACCATGCGGCTTGACCGTCGTCGCCTGGATTGGAGGTCAGCTCCGTCACATGGATGCCCTGGTCCTTGTTGTCGGCGGCGACCATCCAAATGTCAGAGTTGTACGTGCGATCGGGATCCGGCGCGGAGCGATTGCTAGTGAAGGCGATGCGCGTGCCATCCGGCGACCAGGCCGGTTCATCGTCATCGAAATCGCCGGAGGTGATTTGCGCCAGCGATTTCGCCGCGACGTCGAATACGTAAAGATGCCTGCGACGCCGGTCGAGATAGCCGATGGCGTCTCGCTTGAATTGCAGACGGTCCACGACCCAGGGCTTTTGCGTCTTGGGCTTCTTGTTTTTGGGGCCGTCGCCAGATTTGTCCTTGTCCTTGGCCTTCGCGGCTTCGAGTTCATCCGGTGTCGGATCGCGTAGCACGAGCGCCAGGCGCTTGCTGTCGGGCGCCCACTCGAAGTCAGCCACGTCCTGTGCGGTGGAGGTCAGTTTCTGTGCTTCGCCGCCTTGCCGGTTGAGCAGCCAGACCTGGGTCTTGCCGTCGTTGCGCGCGGAAAGGAACGCCAGAAACTTCCCGTCCGGACTCCAGCGCGGGTGCGAGGAGGAGACGTCCTCCGCGGTCAGGGCTATCGCGTCGCCCCCTGCGGCCGGCGACATCCAGATCCGTTCCTCGAACTTGTCGTCGTCGAGGTCGGCCGAACCGATCGAATAGGCGACCCAATGGCCGTCCGGCGAAATCTGTGGGTCGTGCACGTCACGCAGCGCGAAAAGGTCGGAAATCGCAATCGGCCGAGGCGATGGCGGCTGCTGCGAGCGCAAGGGAGAGACCGCCACGAGCAACAGGAAAGAAACCAGGACTGAGAACCGGCGGGACGAAGGCATCCAGAACGCTCCAGCAAAGAAAAATAAGTGCGTACAAACGGGCGAAGTGTAGCACAGGCAGCGGGCGGTCCGGCGCCCCGCCGGCGCGTTCTCGGCGGCAAGCAGAACCGGACAGCAGAAAGCGGCCGCGGCCGGCAGCCAGAAAAAGATTCGCCGCGGTGTATTTTCTTATTGCACGGCGGTGCAGACCTTGTATTCTTCAAAAGCCAGCTCGCCTCCCTTGCCCTGCAAAAGGGCGGAATAGAAGGGTCGCACGCGACGGCGAGCGTCGCTTAGGAGGACGAGAGTACAAATTGAGCAGCATTTCAGTTCCCGCACAGTTCCCTTCCCAAGTCATCCCCAAAGCCAAAAAGAATGCCGCCAAGCTCACCTTGTGGCCGCTTGTGGCGGCTACCTTCTTCATGGTGTCGGGCGGCACGTATGGGACCGAGGAAATCGTTCATGGAGCCGGCTACGGCCGCGGGATCCTGATTCTGCTGGTCCTTCCGCTCTTCTGGAGCTTGCCGACTGCGTTCATGATCGGCGAACTTTCCAGCGCCCTGCCGCAGGAGGGCGGCTACTATGCCTGGGTGCGGCGCGGTCTGGGAAATTTCTGGGGGTTTCAGGAAGCTTGGCTCTCGCTGGTGGCCAGTATTTTCGACATGGCAATCTACCCGACGCTGTTTGTTTTCTACCTGAAGCAGATGGCGCCGTGGTTCGGGGAGGGCCATAACGGAATCTACGCCGGGCTTTTTGTGGTCATCGCGTGCGCGGGACTCAATCTTGCCGGCATTCGCGTGGTTGGTATCACCTCGCTTTGGTTGTTCTTTCTCCTTTCGCTGCCGTTTGCTTTGGTGATAGTGCTTACGCCCTTCAAGCTGAACGCGTTTGCCGAGCCGCATACCGCCGCGGCCGGTACCAGTCTCGGATTGCTCGGCGGCGTGCTGGTGGCCATGTGGAACTACATGGGCTGGGACAACGCTTCGACGATTGCGCAGGAAGTCGAGCGCCCGCAGCGAACCTATCCGCGCGCCATGATTGCGGCCGTGGTTCTGGTGTCGCTGACCTACGTTCTTCCTTTTATCGCGGTGTATTTCACGGGCGTACCCGCTCTGGCGTTTGGCGAAGACGGTTCATGGGCGACCATAGGCGGAATGATCGGAGGACGAATCTTTGGTTTTGAGTGGCTGCGCTTTCTCATCGTGCTGGGCGGCATGATGAGCGCTTTCGGCATGTTCAACGCGCTGGTCATGAGCTACTCGCGCTTGCCGCTGGCCATGGCATGCGACGGAATGCTGCCTAAGTTCTTTGCGCAGACCAACAGACGCCATGCGCCGTGGGTGGCGATCGTCGCCTGCGCGGCGGGCTGGGCGCTCTGCCTGGGCCTGGGCTTTTCGCGGCTGATCACGCTGGACATCATGCTGTACGGAGCCAGCCTCATGCTGGAGTTCGTTACCCTGGTGGTACTGCGTATCCGCGAGCCGGAACTGAAGCGCGAATTCCGGGTGCCGGGCGGACTGCCCGGAGCGATTCTGGCCGGCCTGTTCCCGCTCGGTCTGCTTCTGGTGGCGTTGGTCAAGAGCGGCTCGGAAACCGTACTTGGCCTGAACGGGCTCGCCTTCGGCGCCCTGATGATCGCTTCGGGCTTCGCCGTCTATGCCACGACCGGACGTCTCCTCAAGACGCGGCAAGCGCCAGCGGTCGAAAGCATCGAAGCAACATAAGCTTCGACCGAGCGCCGGTTAGGCGCCCTTCTTCCCTATTCAGGCATCCCGCTTCAGCCACAACGAAGCGGAGTTCTAGAACCGTACGCCCACGCAGACGGGGCTCGCACTGCCAGTGGAAACTTTCTGGGTGCCGATGGGTTAGAGAGAACAGAAGGTGCCCAGCGCCCGGCCGCTGGAAGAAAGGTCAATTTCATGAAGACACGCAATTTCACGAAGACGGTTCTGACAGTGGCGGGGCTGCTCGCGCTGGGGACGTTTGCTCCTCACGCGTTCGCACAGTCGGGTCAGGAGCAGCAAACCAATCCACCGGCGGCTGCGCAACCCACTCCGGGAATGCACAAGCACGGCGAAGGAATGTTTGCTGACCTAAACTTGACGGACGACCAGAAAGCGCAGATCAAGAAGATCCACGAAGACGCAAAGGCCAAGGCCGATGCGGTCAAGGCGGACACGATGCTTTCTGAGGCCGACAAGAAGGCCAAGTTCCGCGAAATCCGCAAGTCGGCAATGACCGAGTCGAGGAAAGTACTGACGGCGGAGCAGCGAGCGCAGTTAAAGGAAAAGATGAAGGAGCGCCGCGCCGCCAAGACGCAAGGCAGCCCTTCTTGATTTAGATAGCGTCGAGCGGTGCGGCCGCAACCGTCGGCAAAACTCGCCGGGACGACTCCTTGAAAGCAGCCGTCCCTCTTAGGTGGCCGGAGCCGTCCGGAATCCCGAAGCGGAAGCAAGATTTGCTATTCTGCTTTTCGTGCGATCCCGCGACGGCTCTTTCCATTTCGAACGCCGAATCTTGTGCGCTGCCCTTTGTACGGCCGCCGCGGCCTCGGTTTCTATGATGGTTTCAAGCGGGGCGCAACAACCCGGTGCCCCGATTCAAGCGCCGCCCTACCCGACCGTCGCGCCTCCACCTGCCGAACGAACCGGCCTGAACGTCGTGGTCCTCGACCCCGCACACGGCGGAACCGACCCCGGGGCGCGCGGGGCTCAGGGCATCCGCGAGAGCGATCTGGTCCTCGATTTGACCTTCCTGGTACGGCGGGCGCTCGAAGCACAGGGCTTTCAGGTGTTGCAGACACGCAGCGGTAACCAGAACCCGTCGTTCGACGACCGTTCGACACTCGCCAACGCCCAACGCGGCGCGGTGTTCGTGACGCTGCATATTTCCTCGACCGGACTGCCCGGCACCGTCCGCGTCTACGCTCTGCCGGAGATGTCAAGCCGGGCCAGCGCCGGCGGAGTCTTGAGCTGGGATTATGCGCAGGCTTCGTATGTAGGCTTAAGCCGCAAATTCGGCGACGCCGTGCAAGGGCAACTGGCGCAACGGTTCAAAGGCTCGCCGCGCAACGTACAGACGGCAAGCGTGCGGCAGCTGCGCACGACGGCGGCGCCGGCGATTGCCGTTGAGCTTTCCAGCGTCAGCGTGCAGGACCGCAGCGACCTCGACAAGATGATGCCCGGCGTGGCCGACGCGATCGCGCGCGGGCTGGCCGCCTTTCGCCCGTCCTATGTTCTGCCCGCCGAGGCAGGAGCGCAGCCATGAACGGCCGTTGGCGCACGTGGCTGCTGGCGGTTTTGGCGGCGGTGGTGGTGATCGCGGCGATCTATTTTCCCAAGCTGAAACGGAAGGTGAAAACCTCGGCAGAGATCAGCCAGCCTTCGGAAGAGCAAGCCCGCCGCGAACTGACCACGGCGACCCCTGCAAATCCGGCCGATCCGAAGGTGCAGGTAAGGATGTTCTGGGCTTCCGATGAGGACGAGAGCGCATTGTCACCGTTGGCGGTAGACCTCGCCCTATCCTCTGACCCCGTGCTGCGCGCAAAACAGGTGCTGAACACGCTGCTGGCGGGTCCGGTCAATTCGGATTTGCGCACGCTGCCGGCGGATGCGGCACTGCTCGCATTCTACCTGCTGCCGGACGGAACGGGCGTGGCAGATTTCTCGGAAGCGCTTGGCACGTCCACCCCTTCGGGTATCCAGAGTGAGCAGCGGGCCGTGGACTCGATTGCGCGCACGCTTGAGGCGAATGTTCCCGAGATCAAGCGGCTGAAGATTCTGATACACGGGCAGGAGGTCGACACACTGGCGGGGCATCTGGACCTTACCCAGCTGTTTACCGTGAATACCAGAGCCGCTCAACCGCCCACTCTCTCTTACGGCTTGTGGCCGAAGCCCCCCGCAACGAGTGCCAAATCCCCTCCCGCAGCGACTGCCGTTGCGAAACCGCCGAAACGCTAGCCGAGATACGCTCGCGTGACGCGTTGACAGCACGCTCATCGCGGGTCACACTGACGCTGCTTTTCGAAGGAAGCCGGTCCATAGGCCGGTCACTACAGGTGGGCATGGTGAGAGCAGACGGGCGCGGCGTTGACCAGATTCGGCCGCTGAAAATTACTCCGGACTTTATTTCGACGGCGGAAGGCAGCGTGCTGATTGAGCTCGGCAAGACGCGGGTTATCTGCACGGCCACGGTGGACGACGGCGTTCCCGGATTTCTGAAAGGCTCCGGCAAAGGGTGGGTTACCAGCGAATACGGCATGTTGCCGCGCGCCACGGAGGAACGCACCGCCCGTGAGGCGGCGCGGGGAAAGCAGTCCGGCCGCACGCAAGAAATCCAGCGGCTCATCGGACGTTCTCTGCGCGCGATCACAGACCAGGAGGCGCTCGGCGAGCGGACGGTATGGCTGGATTGCGATGTGATTGAAGCCGACGGCGGCACTCGCACCGCCTCGATTACCGGGGCGTTCGTCGCGCTGGCCCTGGCCATGGAGCGATTGGTGGCGGCCGGAATTCTGAAGAGCTCGCCGCTGATTGATACCGTCGCAGCCACGAGCGTCGGCATCGTGGACGATCGCGCTTTGCTCGATCTGGCATACGAAGAAGACTCGCGTGCGGAAGTGGATATGAACGTGGTGATGACGGGCGACGGCCACTTCGTTGAGATTCAAGCCACGGCCGAGGGGCGGCCATTTTCCGGGAGCGAGATGCAGGACCTGCTGGCGCTGGCGGCTGCGGGAATTCGCAGGCTCTCGGAAGCGCAGCGTGGGATCTTGCCGCCGAAATTCATGGCCCGCGGCCGCTGACCGAGTCCCGGCGCACACACCATGGCTTCTACAAAAAAGCTGTACCTCGCTTCCTCCAATTCCGACAAGCTCAGGGAATTTCTGGCCATCGCCGACGTCGCTTCGCTTGGTCTTGAACTGGAGTTGTTGCCGGGCTTTGCTGCACTTCGAAGTTTCCCGGAGAACGCTCCGACATTTGCCGAGAATGCGGTCGGAAAGGCGCTTCACGCTTCGGCGAGTACCGATCAGGCGGTCTGTGCGGACGATTCTGGGCTGGTGGTTCCGTCGCTTCGTGGCCAGCCCGGCGTGCGCTCGGCACGCTACGCCGGCGAACAAGCGACAGCGACGGAAAACATCGCCAAACTCCTCACCTCGCTTCAGGGCAAGAGCGGCAAGGGGCGCGCAGCATACTTCGTCTGCGTGCTGGCGGTCGCGAAACAGGGACGCGCAATCGCGGTGATCACGAGTCGCGTGGACGGCGAAATTCTCGAAGCGCCACGTGGGTCGAGCGGATTCGGCTACGACCCGGTCTTCTACTTCCCTCCCAACGGCAAATCCTTCGCGGAACTTTCCGGCGAGCAGAAAAACCTGCATAGCCACCGCGGCAAGGCTTTACGGCGCCTGTTGGACGTGTTGCCTGGAATGCTGTAGCTTCTTGTTCATGGCAAAGGCCAAGAAAAAGAGGGCTTCCGGCAGGAAAGTGGCGGCAAACACCTCGGCCAGAGGCAAAACGCGCCAGTCAGGCAAAACTCATGGCGGTACGTCAGATCCAACCAACCCCAAACGGGTCACGGCGATTCTAGAGAAGCTCGATCAGGCATACCCCGACGCGACCTGCGAGCTGAAACATGCCAACCCGTTTGAGCTGCTTATCGCGACCATTCTTTCGGCGCAGTGCACGGACGTGCGTGTGAACCAGGTGACCGCGGGGCTCTATAAGAAGTACCCGAATCCCGAGGCCTTCGCGTATGCGAATCCATCGGAACTCGAGCAGGAGATTCGCCCCACCGGTTTTTTCCGCAACAAAACAAAGTCGGTTATGGGCGCGAGTAAAGCGATCGTCGAAAAATTCAAGGGTGAAGTGCCACGGACCATGGAGGAAATCCTCACGCTGCCTGGAGTCGCGCGCAAAACCGGCAACGTCGTACTAGGTACGGCTTACGGAATCGCGAGCGGCGTCGTGGTGGATACTCATGTTCAGCGTCTCGCAAATCGCCTGGAGCTAACCAAGAATCAGGAGCCCAAGAAGATTGAACAAGATTTGATGAAGGTCATTCCACAAAACAAGTGGATTCAGTTTTCGCACCAGCTAATCTGGCACGGCCGTCGCGTGTGCATCGCCCGCAAGCCGAAGTGCGCGGTATGCAACCTGGATCGTATCTGCCATTCGAAGGACAAGACCGTCTAGCGAACCTCTGCGCTATGTCGCTCGAAAGCTTCTCCGGGACCGTTGCTATTTAAGGCCGCCACAAACCTACCGCACCAGCCAAAGCACATATCGGATCGCCTGAAAAACCGTCCATGCATGATGCGCTCTCAGAACCCGATGCCAATCGAGTGAACCGCGAGGCCCATGCAGGCCAAAGGCTTTCCCCGGTCACCATTTGCCGGCGTGCGCGCCGCCGTCCACATGCAGGATCTCGCCGGTGGTAAACGTAGCGTCCGTCAAGAACAAAACGGCATCTACGACTTCTTTGATTTCACCTAGTCTGCGGATGGGATGCAGCTCCTTGAGGGCGTCGTAAGTCTCGGGTTTGTGCATCGGCGTCTTGATGACGCCCAGCGCAACCGTGTTTACTCGAATGCCGTCCTGTACGTACTCCATCGCCAGCGCCCGCGTCACCGCGTGCAAACCGCCCTTGGCCACGACTTGAACGGTCACGGGTACGCCGGCGACCGGGTGGTCCACGAACGTCGTCGAGACATTCACAATGCTGCCGCTCTTCTGTCGCACCATCTGCCTGATCGCCAACTGCGAAACGTAGAGAAAGCCCGCGGGCGTCGTCGTGAGCAGGGCGTTGAAATCCTCGCCCGTGTACCCGGTGAAGGCCTTAAGGATAAAAATGCCCGCATTGTTTATCAGCACATCGCTGCGGCCGTATCGACAACCCGTGCTGCCGTTTCCGGGTCGCCGATGTCACCGGCGACCAATCGAAGATTTGCCGACGCCTCGAAAGGCATCGAGTGGCCAATGTTTCGCGAGTTTGCAACCACGTCGTAGCCGCGCTTCAAAAACGCTTCCACCAGCGCCGATCCGATGCCCCGGGAAGCTCCGGTGACAATGGCTGTTTTCGGTCGATCCGCCATTTTCAAATTCCCCCTGCTGCCTGCTAAAAATCAAGCTTCGAGGCCGCCTAGCCATGGCGATAGCCCCGTTCCTGCAGTACCCAGCTGTTGCCATCCGGATCGCAGAAGTGGGCGAAGCTGGCATAGTCTCCGTGCGCCGGGTCGAGCCCCGGTCCGAAACCCCCATCCCACGCTCCGATCGGGGTCTTGTGGCGGATTTCACTGACCGCGACGCCGCGTTCGAGCAGGTGGCTGCGCGCGGCCTCGAGGTCCGTGACCACGAGATAGGCGTTGCGGATGGAGCCGGCAGGCGCGTCCGTGATTCCGTTACCGATCTGAATCGAACAGCTGGAGCCAGGCGGGGTGAGCTGCGCGACGCGGAAGGTGTCATTCGGCGAGTAGTCGATGTCGAGCGCGAAGCCAACCTGATCGACGTAGAACCGCAGCGCTCGCTCAACATCGCTCACCGGCAGCGTGATCACTTCGACCGAAAATGTTGGCGTTTTCACGGTTGCATCTCCTCCGCGCATGCCTGTTGAAGTTCGCCTACGCAGGTTGTGCTGTAGCAGCACGCATATCTACACTCACAAATCCACGGCAACGTCACCCATCGGTTGAGAACAGCAAACGAGAACATTGCCCTCGGCCGGCTTGTCGAGGGGCTCCGGACCGTAGACCACCGCGCCCGAAACCAAACCGCTCTCGCAGTTATGACAAACGCCCGTCCGGCACGACCAACGGACCGGGACGTCGCAGGCCTCAGCGAGCTCCAAGATGCTTTGGTATTCGCCCGCGTTCCAGTGCGCAGTGATTCCGCTGCGTGCAAACGATACCAGCGGGCCGGTATCGCCGTCGCCTTTCGGCAAATGCGGAGCTCGCTTCGCCGCGCCGACGACCCCGGGAGTCATGGACTCGCCTCCGTTGAAAATCTCAGCGTGAATCCGTTCCGGCGCCACCCCCATGGCCGCGAGCGTCTCTCTCATGTCCGCCATGAAGCGATTCGGCCCACACAGGTACACATCCGAATCGTCTGGCGCGCCAAGCTTGTCGAGAACCGCTCGCGAAAGATGGCCGGGCGCATCGAAATCCTCACCCATTTTGTCGCGCGCGCGCGGCCTGCTGTAACAGACATAGCTCCGTCCATGCCGGAGCGTAAGCATAAGACTGCGGACTTCGCGGGCGAACGGATGATGCCGCCGATCACGAGCCGCGTGCAGCCACAGAACCTGCCGTGTCGAGCCCTCGGCAGCCAGCGCGTGCAGCATCGCCAGAACCGGCGTCGCGCCGATGCCCGCGCTGAGCAGCACGACCGGACGCTCTCCGGACTGCAGGATGAAGCTTCCGCGCGGCGAGCTGACATCGAGAGCTCCGCCCACGCAGACATTCTTCAGGTAGCTTCCAGCCACACCATTCGGCTCGATTTTCACGCTGATTCGATAGCGCTCAGTCGACAGCGCGCCCGAAAGCGAGTAGCTGCGAAAAAGGGGCGGGCTGCCGGCGCAGGGTTCTAGACGCAAGACCACATACTGGCCTGGCAGAGGCCGTGGAAGGGAGCGGCCGGCCGGGCTGTGCATCGTCAGCGAGATGACGTCTCGAGACTCCCGATCGATCGCACTCACTACGAGCCGCTGAAATCCGGGTGCGACCGGATGGGCAGCTGCAGCCGGCATCAGCCCCGCGTTCCCACCGTTCTCCGCCGCATTCTTTTGGCTCCGGAGTAACGCTTCCAACGAGCCGCGCCATCCGGGCGAAAGCGCTCCGATTTGCAACGCGCGCTCCAGCCGATCGCGACCGTGATCGGGAGAATAGAGAAGAGCGTTGATCTCCGCTACCGTCATTCGCTCCTCCTCCTCCCCTACCTTCGCGATCTCGTCGCCGGCTCCCACTTCGCCTTCCTTTAGAACGCGGAAATAGAACCCGGGCCGCCCGCTCGATGTCAGCAGTGCCGGCATCCGAGGTTCGTCCATCCGAATGCCGACCCGATAGCAGGTGACTCGAGGTTGAGTGACCTCGAAAAGGGCGCTGCCGATCTGATATCGATCGCCGATACACACGACATCGTCGGGCAAACCTTCGATCGTAAAGTTCTCGCCGAACTGCCCGTGAATCAGGTCCGTTCTCTTGAACCGTTTCTGCCAATAGCGGTACGATTCAATCTGGTAAACGAAGACGGCTCGCTGCTCACCGCCATGCCCCGCCAGGTCCCCTTGACCGTCTCCCTCGATGTTGAGCCGCCCGACGCGACAGCGACCTGGCGCTGGACTTTTCCAGATCCCGGTGTGGACCGTGCGCCCTTTCCACACGATGTCGTGCGGAAGTCCAACGTTTACCGATAGCAATCGAGCCATGCCGCCCGTAAGCTCCTTGAATCTTGTTATCCGCGCGAGCGCGACTCGGCTACCGTGAGTTCGCGATCGGGCCCGTGCGGAACCACCGTCTGCCCCGGCTCAAGACGCAGCTGCGCGCCGTCGAGCCGTACCAAAACCACATCAGGCTCGAAGGACACCAGGCCGGAGATGCGTGAAACCTCGGAATATGCCTCGCGGTATGACCACGCCGCCAGATGTGCGCTTGCGATGTCGTAGTAGCTGCACAAGCCCTTATACGGGCAGAAGGTTTGATGTTCGACTCTGGTCAGCGCAGACTCGTCGATGTCGCCGAGTGGAACGTACCACCGCGGCGCAAACCCGGACTCGTACAAGACCAGCGGCCTCCTGCTATCGGCGACCAGGCGATCTTCGTGGCGAATCACAAGGTGGCGTGAAGTTTGGCGGATGTCGATCCGGTGGTAAGCATCGGCGGCGTGGCCCAGGATCCTTTCCTCTTCTTCGTAGAAGGCGTCCATGGCCCGCCAAGCAAACGCGATCCGCTCTTTCAGCTCGCCTGCGTGCGTGGGCAAGTCGACATGCTGCCACGCTGCCCGCGTGGCGCGCTGCCCCCGTGCAATGACGGTATACCAGGTTGTCGGGCCGAGGTCGGGGTGCCTGGTACTGTGACCGCTGCCTTCCAGGACTTCCGGAGCGATTTCGCTCTTTGGGAAGTAGGCGACCGGGTACCGGCCTGGTTCGAACAGCAGCAGGACCTGCTCGCTGTCGGCGATCCAAGCTCCGCCAAAGCGCACGCGCATGCGCCGGCGCAACGGCTCGACATAAAGAAGCCTAGGCGGCAGAGGCTCGGCGACCAGAAACCGGCCGATCGCTCCCGTAGACAGTGGACCTTGCTGCCAGGACAGTCCCATGGATCACCTCACCCTATTCTCTTGCTCGCGCCCAAGCGCCGAGGCACTGCCCGAAGGTAGCCCGATGGCGTCCTCGCTGCCAACCCCCGGAAGTTCGGGGCGCAGATAGAGGAGCAAAGCGCCGCAGATCAATGCAAAGCCAAGTGGAGGAAGCTTCAGTGCGACCAGCATGGCGACCATGAAGGTTGCCAGCGTCACAGACGAACGGGTTTTGGCGAGTCGCCGCGTCCGTGCGGAGATCAGCTCGTTTGGCGCGAAGGTCAGCGCATGCCACTCGAAGGGGATGTAAGCGAGATTGACGAGTACAAAGACTGCCGCGTAAGCAAAGACGGGAACCGCTGCCAATCTGGTGCGCGCGACCCATGCCGTAGCGAACGGAATCAGCAAGATTAGGAGCAGATGCGGGAAGTTCATCCAGACCAGGCGTGGCGTCAGCCGCGGGAAGAATCTGAACAGGTGAGTGTGATTGAGCCAGACGATGGCAACGAAGCAGTAGCTCACGACGTAGCTTAGCGCGGTGGGCCAGAGGGCTAGAAGAGCTGCGAACGTGGACTCTTCGGGTGGCTTCAGTTGAAAGATCATGATGGTGATCGCGATTGCAAACACGCCGTCAGAAAACCAACCTAACCGCTCCGGGGTCGTCCCGTGACCAGCCATCTGTTCCCAACCGAGCGGGAGATAGCGCCCCGCTATTGATTTTGCGTGGCCACTGTTGGCCTTAGCGCAGCAGCGCCGAAATTCACGCTGAATCGTTTGCACCATATCGACACCGACCGGTATTTCGCGAGATCCAGATCGCCGGCAAGCGTGTAATTCTGGTCGCCGAGATTCCCCTTCATCACTCCCAGATCGACAAAGCCGGCCTTTTCCACCGTCGCTGCGTCCTTCGCATCGTCGGCCGCGACCAGGTACACGTGCACGTCGGGACCGTTTGACGTATGGAACTTCGTGAGACGCAAAACTCTACCGCCGCCTCCCATCTGGAAGATGGTCGCGGTGCCTGCCGTCGGATGCACGATGCCGTAGAACTGCCCGGATTCAACAGGCCGCGGCGAGGAGTCGCCCTGTTCGGTCACCATGGATTCGTTAACACGCTTGTTGAGCAAGAGCCGCTCCGGCCGAAACGCATACCAAGCGACCAAACTCGCGGCTGTTGCCGCTAGAATCGGTAGTTTTCTCCACGTCTTCATTTTTCGCATCTCCTTCGGTCGAGCGAGCGCGTCAACGCCAGAACGTCGTCCGTCAGCGAGGTAAGGGGTAGCGAAGCACAAAAAACCCTGCGGCCCCGGCCTTCGAGCGGAAGAATCAGCTCCCGCCAACAGGAGCCGTCGGCCCACGCCCCGTGAACGAGAACGACCGTGGAATTCTGAGGAAACGAGTTCATCGTGAGGCGGTACCGTGCCCGCTCCGGCGCCCGACGCCGTTCGCCACCAGGAAATCCTTCATGGCAGAAGCGATCTCCACGACATGCGTTTCCAGCGCAAAATGCCCGGTATTGAGGAACTGGATCTTGGCCCCAGGTAGGTCTCTCCGAAAGGCCTCTGCTCCGGCAGGAAGGAAGAAAGGATCGTTCTTGCCCCAGATCGCCAGCAATGGCGGTCTCGATTTGCGGAAATATTCGTGAAACTTCGGATAGAGTCTCACGTTCGACGCGTAGTCCAAGAACAAGTCGAGCTGAATCTCCTTGTTCCCCGGGCGTTCGAGGAGGGCCGTGTCCAGCGTGTAAGTCTCGGGCGGCACGCTTTCCGGATTCGTGACACCGTAGGTGTACTGCCAGCGGGTTCCTCCGGCAGTCAAAATGCTTTGCCGGAGAATGTCCCGATTCTCCGCAGTCGGTGCCGCCCAGTACTTTCTGATCGGGTCCCAAGCATCGCCCAGGCTTTCTTCGTAAGCATTACCATTCTGGGTGACGATCGCGGTGACCCTTTCCGGATGAGCCATCGCCAGGCGGAAGCCGGTTGGCGCGCCATAGTCGAATACATAAATTGCGTACTGGTCGATTTTAAGTACTTTCGTGAAGGCGTCCGCGGTTAGCGCCAGCTGATCGAACGTGTACGCATAGTTTCGTTCGGCCGGGACTTGGGTGAATCCAAAACCTGGCAGATCCGGGGCAATCAGGCGGTAATCGTCGGCAAGGCGCGGGATGAGCTCGCGAAACATAAACGACGAAGCCGGGAATCCGTGCAGCAAGAGGACTACGGGCGCAGCCGGATCGCCCGCTGCTCGATAAAAGAGCCGCACCCCGTCGGCCTCGACCGTTTGCACTGAAGCGGGAACCACACGAAACGGGACCTGGTCCGCTGGCGACTCAGAGTCTCGTGAGTGCTCCGTTGTTCTGCCGAGTTTTGTATCTTTTCTTACCGTCGCCTCATCCATGTAGCCTTCTCCCGGACTGCATTCTCTTCCGTGGCAAACGACATGCCAGAAATAGCGGGCCGCACCGGCCCGCGAGTTGATGGACAAACCTGCTCCGTCTTCAGGACATGTCTCTTCGCAGGCAGCCGATGGCCCGGGCCCGTGCTGACGAAGTCGTGACGGATATCCAACACCGACGGTTTTCGGTCGCGCTTGCCGTCCCGTAACGATCGCTATGGGATCCGCGCCGACGCAGCGGTCGCGCGGGATCGATACTGGTCGACCGACCAAGGGCTTGGACCCATCAACACCAGGGCCAGAATGACTGCAATGTAAAGGAGGCTGCATTCGTATCCGGGCGGTCCGAACTGCGCCCTTCCCCCGCTGAAGTCCAGCAGTTTGATCGAAATGAAGCCATAGGGAAGGTGAACCGTGAAGATTGCGACGGCAAGCACGATGATGGCCGGTATGCTGACCAAGGAAACGAAGGCTCCCATCAGGATGGCAATGCCGCTTAGAATTTCGGTGCTAATAGTGAGCCAAGCCATCCATTGCGGGGAGGGTACGCCGATAGAGCGAAGGATCGCGGCGAATACGCTGGTCCCCGGTGCCATTTCGCAAGTCCGTGGACCAAAAATCCATAACCAACCATCAGGCGGAGAGGGATCGCCGCGTAGGGGGCAAGCTTCGCCCGGACATCCTGCCAATCCAATCCATTTGCTGTCGGAGTAGACATCATTTCCTTCTTGCGCTGCCGTGCCTGCGCCGCCGTGAACCTCCGCACCGTCCAAGCTCGACCGCCTTCGACGTCGATGCGTGTCACGGCTTTTGAAGGCACGTACCCCGCCAACGAGGCCGCGTGCGAATCGAGGCGAGAGGATTCAAGCTAAAGGTTTCTCGTACTTAGAGATGCGGTACGCAGGACAGTAAACGCGCTTTCGTGATGACTGACGAAATCGTGATGGCGCCCCCGGCACTGACGGAATCCCGTCGCAAGCATCGTCACGTCGCACCATCGAGCCATGTGAGGCAGGTCCGTGCTTCGCCGAGGCTATACGAGTCTTCTTTTGCCCAAACGCGGAGCCGCTGGAAGCAAGGCGCTTGTTGACGTTGGTCTCGCACGTGCAGTAATGCTGGCTCGAAGGGTGTCGAAGGGACGGACGAACAGCGCCCTAGTGTTCTGGCCGTTGTCCGACAGGCCCGCCGACCGCAGGAGATTGCGATGTCTGAGACCCCGGAGCGTATTCATATCGAGAACGGCCCCAAACGGGTGCGCACGTACCTCGGCGGAGAGCTCATCGCTGACACGAAGCGCCTCAAGCTGGTATGGGAGGTTCCCTACTACCCTGCATATTACTTTCCGCGGGAGGACGTGCGCATGGAGCTCCTAACCGCGAACGGGCGGACTCGGCGCTCGCCGCGGCTGGGAGATGCTCACCACTTCATCGTCCAGGTTGGCGGCCGCAGAGTCGAGGACGCCGCGTGGCACTACCCGCAGTCACCGGTTGAGGAGCTGCGTGACCACTTCCGCTTTGATTGGAATGCCATGGACGGATGGTTCGAGGAGGACGAAGAGGTCTACGTCCACCCACACGACCCGTACACGCGCATCGACATCTTGCACAGCTCCCGGTACGTTGAGGTCGAGGTGAACGGTGTGAAGGTCGCCGACACGCACCGGCCGACGCTGCTGTTCGAGACGAGGCTGCCGACTCGTTACTACATCCCAAAGGTCGACGTGCGCATGGACCTGCTCATTCCGACCGATACCGTCACCGGCTGCGCCTACAAGGGCTTCGCCCAATACTGGTCGCTCGCTGCTGGCGACGCGACGATCAAGGACCTGGCCTGGTCGTACAAAACGCCGCTCCCCGACAACGTCAAGATCGCCGGGCTGGTCGCGTTCTACAACGAACACGTGGATCTCATCGTGGACGGCGAACGCCAGGCGCGACCAAAGACCAAGTTCTCGTGAGACCAGCCAGTCCTGAGGAATCTGCTCTTGACTGATTCTCGTCAGAAAAACACGACGAGCCAGAGGAAGACGGAAAGATCAGCCGTGGTTAGCGGACCTGTTGACGGCGGCTTTGCCTGGGGAGGCGAGCGGACGACTTATGCGAAGCTTGCGCATCCTGTACACCAATGAGGTTCGTTTCATACCCAGGAGTGCGGCCGCCCCGCTCTGTCCTCCGATCACCCAGTTGCTCGCTTCGAGCGCACGAAGGATATGATCCCGTTCCACCTCGGCGAGGCCGTTCATGGGAGCATGGGGTCCGTTGTGATGCTGGAACGGTTCCAGCTCGGACACGGGCGCGCGCAAAATCGACTGCGGCGAGAGAATCACCGCCCGTTCAACAAAATTCTGCAATTCCCGGATATTTCCCGGCCACGGGTATCGCAGCAGCGCATCCATGGTGTCGCAAGGGATGTCGTCGATTCGTTTGTTCATGCGTTGAGCGTAGAGCGCGGTGAAATGCCGCACCAATTTGGGAATGTCCTCCCGGCGTTGTCGCAGCGCCGGGACCTGGATCGGAAATACTTTCAGGCGATAGTAAAGGTCCTCGCGAAACGTGCCTTGTTTTACCATCGCGGACAAATCTCGATGCGTGGCGGCGATCAGCCGCACGTCAACCTTGTGCGTACGGTTGCTGCCGAGCCTCTCGAATTCCTGCTCCTGCAAGACGCGCAGCAGCTTGGCCTGAAGTTCCAGAGGTATATCGCCAACCTCGTCAAGAAAGAGCGTGCCTTTGTCCGCGAGTTCAAAGCGCCCCGCTTTTTGCGCGATGGCGCCCGTAAACGCACCTTTTTCGTGCCCGAAAAGCTCGCTTTCCAGTAGTCCTAGAGGTATGGCCGCGCAATTCAGTTTCACGAATCCGTTTTCGCTGCGACTGCTCAGTTTGTGTATGGCACGCGCAACCAGCTCTTTGCCGGTTCCCGTCTCACCCAGAATCAGCACCGTCGAATCCGTAGGCGCGACTACCGAGACCAGGCTCAAGACGGTCTTCAGCGCCGGGCTCTCGCCTACGATTTCCCCTAACTCAGCGCGAAGTTCTTCCTCGAGATAGCGCCTTTGTTTCTTCTCTTGGTCCCGGTCCTCGATCGCCATTTCATAGTCCAAGGCATTTTCAACCGCAATGGCGACCTGGCGGGAGACCTGCTCGAGAAATTCCACGTCCTCTTTCTCGAACGCGTTTTCCGATCGCTTGAGCGCGCTCAAGGCGCCGAGCACTCCCCTTCTGCCGATGAGCGGAAGATCACAACCGGACTTCAAACCTTCCCTCATGATCCGTTCGCAAAAAACCTGGCCCACGTCGTTGCCGAAACTTTCGGGGTCGTCGCGTACCTCTTCCAGGCTGTTAAAGTGCTGGCTCTTGCCGGTCCGAAAGGCCTTGCCGCAGATCGAACCGTGGATCGGTATGAGGGCTCCGTCAGAAATGGCCCCTTGCGCGTCCGGGTTGTACAGGATGGTTATACGTAATTCCCCGCTGTCGGCGTCCGGTAGAAGCAAGGCACAAAAATCGGATCGGGTTACCCGCAGCAGATCGGTGGAAAGCACTTCCATCAAGCGGCGAAGGTCCAGCTTGGAGGTCATGCTGTTGGTTATTTCGAGAAGCAGGCGAAGCCGGTCCTGTTCGCGCCGCAACTCCTCTTCGTTCATGTGCCGCTCGATGGCAATGCCGGTGATGGCGCTCGCGTTCTCGATCAATTGCAGCTCGTTGGCACCGGGGCTGCGGGATTGACGATAGTTGATGGAAAAAGTGCCGAGCAGCTTGCCTGCGCTCGTAAACAACGGACGAGACCAAACCGATCGAATCCCATAAGGCAACACGCGGTCGCGATAATGGTCCCAGGCGGGGTCGGTCAGGACATCGCTTGCATACACCGGCTCCCTTTGATAGATCGCCGTGCCGCAAGATCCGCCTTTCGGGCCAATCACCATGCGCCCAACATCAGCGCAAAAGCCGGGGAGGCTTGGCGCAGCCGCGCAATAAAGCTCCTTACCGTCCTCAACGGGAAGCCAAATGGTGCAAGACATTCCCTCGGCCTGCGCTTCAACCAACTGAGCAATATAGGTCAGCACTTCGGACAGGGGAGAGCCGGCAAAAATCAGTTTTTGCAGCTTGTGGACCGACTCGATGGAAAACAGCGCCGATGACTGTTGATCCGGTCCGCCCCGCGATAGCACTTCGGGGAAAGATTGAACTGCTTTCTGCATGAAATGTCCTTCCTGGCGCTGTTAATTTCGGTTACTCCCTCCTTGCGGCCAACACGGCAGTAACGTGGACGGCGTCGACGAGAACCTTGATGATCGCGAACCTGTCACGGTCAAGAGCCCTATTTCACGGTCGAGCAAGTGTTGACCCAACGAGAAGGGCCCCTGGACAAGGGAAGGCATCGTTTCAAACAATTCAGGCAGTTGAAGTTGGTCAAGCAGGATCCCGCGCAAACTCCTTCCTTTCTGTCGGAATGGTGACGAATCCCCGCCAGTGACGGATATTCGTCGCATCAAGATGCGATCAGACATCTCTCGCGCCCTGACCAAACATGAATGAGCCAATACTCCTGTGCAGCTCCTTTGGGTGCACAGTTCGATTGAATCGCCGGCACAAGAGGAGGCCTGGGGACGACCGAACGGCGCACGGCTCCAGGGGTCCGGTCCGCAGCTTGCCGCCGCAGCTGGGGGCCGCCTATGGCAGCTTCGAGATGCTCGGCAAATCAAAGCTGCGGCGACCGGTGCGAAGTCGAGCAAAACGGTTTTCTATAGCGCTACCTCGTGTCCTTGGTATGAGTCGGAACGGAAAATGGAGCAGCGCCCGCGACCGGCGACAACCGTTGTGGCAAGCCCCCGCCAGTGGCGGATATTGGTCGCAAATCCGTCGGATTCACTTCGAGGTCTCCGGTGCGCCTTTCCGGAGGAAGTTCTGGCGATGGAGCGATTTGCACTGACCATTTCCCTGCCCTATCACCCTGTCCTTTTTTGGCATTTTGCCTGCAGCTGTGGGTCATGCACTCGGTGCGCTCACGCCTTTCGGGATGCGCATATCGCCTGCCGTACCCGGCGTGCCAGGCCGAGTTTCATTTGCACTGAGATGATTTGCGCGCCCGGCTGATGGCGGCGATGCGGTTGTTCGCGACGGGTTCAAATAGAACGGAGGAATCGCACAAGACGGAGAGAGTTCGACGGAACCGAGGTGTGGGATAGATGGGAACACAAAATTGCATCGCTCCGGGCTTGGACTACATAAAGGGAACGCACTTCGCCGGCTCCGAGGATTGGACCGGATTGAGTGTGAACGCGTTGGGAGTTGAGGAGTTTGCTGGGATCGTCGGCAGCAGCCAGACACTGTTGGATGTTATGGTCTTGGTTCGCGCAGTCGCGGCCACCGATTCTACGGTACTGATTCTTGGTGAGACCGGTACGGGCAAGGGATTGATCGCCCGGGCCCTACACATCAACAGCCACCGCCGGGAGCGCCCCTTCCTGAAATTGAATTGCTCGGCCATTCCCTCCGAGCTTCTGGAAAGCGAACTGTTCGGGCACGAAAAAGGCGCTTTCACCGGCGCACTCGCTAACAAAATCGGCCGTTTCGAAATGGCCGACACCGGAACGATGTTCCTCGACGAAATCGGGGATATGCCCCTGGCCTTGCAGCCCAAAATCCTGCGTGTCCTGCAAGAACAGGAATTTGAGCGCCTGGGAAGCTGCCGGACGCATCGAGTCAGCGTTCGAATGATTGCCGCGACAAATCGCAATCTGGACGAGATGCTGAGTCGCAATGAATTCCGCAGCGACCTTTATTACCGTCTGAACGTTTTCCCCATCGTGATACCTCCGCTCCGGGAACGTCGCGAGGACGTCGCGCTCTTGGTTTCCCATTTCGTCGCAAATTTTGCGGCCCGCATGAATAAGCGGATCGAACACATTCCGCAGGAAACGTTGGACGCATTGATTTCGTACTCGTGGCCGGGCAACGTGCGCGAACTTCAGAACCTGGTGGAACGGGCCGCAATCCTCTGTCACGACGGAGTACTGCCGAATCCTCTGCGTATGCCCGACACCACGCGGCTGTTCGCGAATTCGCCGGTCGCGATTCCCGCCCGGCCAATCACCGCTCCGCGCACCTTCATGGATTCCCAACGAGCCATCATCCTGCAAGCCTTGCAGCGGGCGGGATGGGCCATCGGGGGCCCCCGCGGAGCCGCAAGCCGTTTGGGACTGAAGCGCACAACCCTGCTTTCCAAAATGAAGAAGCTCGGAATCTCACGACCATCGGCGCCGCCCGACAAAGCCTCGCTGGCCCCACGTTGCAAGGCAGGAAGCGCTCGGGCGCTGCCAGATGAGGCTTGTTGATCTGATCGGCTCCCTGGCCGCCAAGGGCGGTCCAATGAGACCGGTCTGAACAATCTGCCACGGGACGAGCACTAAGTTTCAGCAAGGGAGGAATGCCATGAACTTCGTCGCAAATAGTCTGATCAAGCTGGGGATTCTTAAACGAGATTGGGACTATCACCTGATGAGAGCTTCCATGGTGTTGATTTTTGCGTTTTTTGGCTATCAGAAGTGGTTTAACTACGAGGCACAAGCTCTCATCCCGTACATAAGCCACGGTCCGCTCATCTTCTGGATGTATCCCATTTTGGGTCTCCAGGGCGCCACTTGGCTTCTAGGAGTGGCGGAATGGCTTTTCGGCGCGCTGTTATTCTTGGGATTCTGGAATAAGAGATTAGGAATCCTCGGCGCACTAGGTTCCTGCTTTTCGTTTGTGGCTACCGTTACGATTATTCCCTTCATCCCGAATGGCTGGGCGGTTTCGGCCGGCGGTTTCCCTGCCATGACCGAGACCGTCGCGTTTCTCTTGAAAGACCTGGTTCTGCTGGCAGTATCCGTGTACCTGCTGCGACAGGACATGTTGAGAGTATCTCAGTGCGGCAAAGAAGCGCCCGACGCCGTTACGGCGGAATTGCAACAGACCTGACCTAGTTCATCGATTTGAGCTTAAAGCCCAGCAAGGGTAACGAGTGTCGAGAAATCGACTGCAAGCCGGAGCCCGGGCGTCTTCATTTTGACGCTCCCATCGCCAAGCCGCTTGGCACTGGCTGCAGTCTAAAATCCAGGGAAAGACAACCTCTCTCGAGATCTTCACTTCTGGTATCCCTTTTGCTCCAAAACATGCCAGCGGAAAATTCGCAACCACCCGCACGAGGGAGGTTCTGTTGAAACCGCGCACGCTAGCCCGATTGCATCTCTCGGGCCGAGGCACCCCACCGTTATCGGGAGCAGAGTATTTCTGACCCTGCCGCCGCAAGAGTGATCCCCTGGAGAGTCGGGTGCAACTTCAAGACTTACTTACGCTACCATCGGCCTGAATATTTGATGGAAGCTGCCGGGATGGGATTGTATCTGTTCTTCACCTGTCTGTTCGAAACCCTGCTGCAACATCCCCACTCTCCGATTCATTGCAGTGGCCGCAACCGTGGTCGCTATCGTGTTGTCGCCTTGGGGCAAGCAGTCCGGCTGCCACATCAATCCCGCCATTACGTTCATCGTATTTCGTCGGTGTACTCTACGCAGTTTTTATCCTGTTCGAGACGCCGCTCTCCGGGATGCCTGGCTGGGCTTTTCGTCTCCGGTACAGGTGTCGGGCGCGATCTGCGGAAGGCCTACTCTTTGTTCGTTCTTGCGGGAAAAACGATCGACGTCAGCGGGCAACTTAGACAGATTTCATCGCAGCTTGAACAGGACGACCTGGCGTCGAGCCGTCAGGCGCCTTCGCTCGAATAAGGGAAGGAGCGAAGGGTGCCCGCACTCGCCGGCTGTTGCCTGCGGAAGCGGGCGGCCGGCCTTTCCGCATTGGCCGCTAATCGGAGTCACTGCAGCGGATTTGCTGGCCCCACCCGCAGTCCACTCTATTGGTTACCTGCGCGGACTCCATACGTTGGAGCAGCTGGCGCAGTTTCCTTCGACCGCGAAACAATTGCGCCTTCAGTGTGCCGAGGGGCACTCCCAACATAGCGGCGGTTTCTGAAGTCGATCGCTCGTCAAGCTCGCGGAGTTCCATGGCGCGCCGCAGTCCCGGATCCAATGCGTTGACGGCTTCGACGAGCATCCGATGCCGTTCCTTTTGTGTGTACAGCTGTTCGGGATCCGGACCTTGGTCTTCGACGTCATGCGGAGAGAAGTACGGTCGATGCTCCGACGGTTCCTCGAGCGGCAATTCACGGCGGACCCTGTCCTTGCGCAGGCGCATCAGAGCGGCGTTCGTGACAATGCGGGTCAGCCATGTTGAAAACTTGCTACCGCCGTTGAATTTCTTGAGATTCACGAAAGCCGATTGAAATGATTCCTGCACCACGTCTTCGGCATCCTCCCTGGTCTTGGTGATTCGGCGAGCTATGCAGAAGGCCATGGTCGCGGACTGCTTGCAAAGAATTTCAAATGCGTCTGAATCTCCATCCTGCGCCGCCGCTACGAACTCGCGTTCCTCCTTCGTCTCGAGCGGGAAGTTGCGGGCTTCGCCATCGCCGCGGCTTCTCTCAGAGCCTACCGGGCGTGCGGGCTTCGCGAAGCCTTTCTGGTGGCCGCTCAGATCACTTGGCCCCACCGCGGCGCGCTCCATGGCAACAGGCTCAGCCGATTTTTCCACCGTCGTCCATTCCGTCCAGCCGCGCTCTCGAGCTAACTTCGCCATAGCGTGCTGGGGGATTCTGCCGCGCTCATACTGAGCCCGAACAAAGCGCTTGGCTTCTTCCGGATCCGCGATGGTTTCCAATAGCCAGTTCACTTCATCTGAATTCATTTGCGCCCCGAGGTTTCGATATTGCAACCAAGCTTCCACTTTCGTTTGCGTTTTAGCGGCGGCTCGCGCGCAAGAAATGCCCGGTTCTTGCCGCAGGGCAAGCAGCACGTGGCGAATTGCTCTAGGAGCGGCGTCTTTGTATCGACGCGCCTCGACACCTTCCGTCGAACTACCGTCATCGCGCCAAGCAGAGTGCGTATCCGGAGCAGACGCAATCGAACGAAATGAACGGCGCGCGCGGAAAAGCGCCCGGCAGAGATGAGCCTTTGACGCCTAATTCGCCGCGGTCGGCTTCCCGATGGCGCCGCCGGCGTCGGAGATCACGGGAGCGGTCCTGGTGTGGCTCCATTTTCTTCCGCAGTGGAAGGAAACGGCGGACCAGGGACTCAAACTGGAGTGTTTTTGCACCGGCCCTGCGATCCGTCGTTTTGGCGCCAACCTGATCAGCGAGATTATCGGAACCTTTGTTCTGGTCTTCGTCGTCGGGACCATCTTTTCAAAGGCGGTAGCTGCCTCCGGGCCGGCTCCCGGATTGGGCGCCTATCTGGTGGCAGCGCTGGTCTGGGGCATCGGGCTGTCGCTTGGCGGAACTACGGGCTACGCCATCAATCCCGCCCGAGACCTCGGGTCGCGGCTCGCGCATGCAATTCTGCCCATTGCGGAAAAAGGGATCTCCGACTGGGATTACGCGATCGTTCCTGTGCTAGGTCCGCTCGTCGGTGGAGGACTGGCGGGCATGCTTCTGCGCGTAATCGGAAGCTAAGTGTTGGATTTGCGTTCCTCGGAACCGCGCTTCAGCGAACCCCGAGCGCGAGCCTTGGGTTAGAAGTCTGCGCGGCTGGGGGCCGAACGATGATTGGAAAAGCCCTTCCGCCGCGGTCTCCAGACCGTTGAAATATCCGATCGCTTCGGGCGGTGACTCGCAGCCGCCGGACCAGAAGGAAAAAACGTAAGCAGTACCGCGGATACGCTGTTTGCGCCGGTAACCATGCTAACGGCCCCGGAAGCCGCAAAGCCGATGCTCGAAAAGTTTCAGAGATCGCTCGGCTTCATCCCCAATCTGATCGCCATCTTCGCCAACAGCCCGATCGTTCTGGAAGGGTACATGGCTTTGGGCGGCGTGTTCGAGAAGAGTTCCTTTGCTCCTAGAGAACGGCAGATCATTCTGCTAACCGCAAGTGTAGAGAACCACTGTAATTGCTGTGCAACTACCCATTCCGCAATTGCGAAGGCTCTTCCCACGCCCCCGGAGGTTATCGCGGCAATTCATGGCAATACACGCGTTTCATACGCCAAGCTCGATGCTCTCGTAGCTTTGGTGAGAGAACTGGTCCACGAGCGCGGCTATGCGAAGGCGAAGACCATTCAGATCTTTCTTGACGGCGGTTACGGCAAGGAGCAGGTTATGGAGATTCTCCTCGGCATTGCCCTGAAGACGATCAGCAATTATCTCGACCACATTTCCCCAACGCCGCTCGACCATAACCCGAAAAACGAGAGCAAGTAGTCGCACCGCGCCAAATCGGACGCGCGGCCAAACGCAGCGCAAGCCCGACCAGCGCGTGTCTAGCGTCGCGTCTCCCGCGGCAGCTTCGCCGTGTGGCTCGTTGAGTTCCGTTTCAAGTTTGAACATTGCTGTGTCTACCGTTTCCCTCTCGCATCCAGCAAACGTCGAGCACCGTGTCAACGACGGTGCGCCCGCCTAGCCTCTGAGACCTTCTCGCTGCGGGCGTGGCTTCGCTTCTCGAGCGCTTCACAAGCTCCTGCGTCCGAGTCTGCGTGTCGCAATAGCGTCAGACGGAGAAATGGGAGCCTTCTAATCGACGCATTTCGACGCGCGCACGGTGCTCCGCGCGAAATTGTCGGCGCTGTACGCAGGAAAACGAGTGCTTTTGGGACTGGCGCTCCGCTTGCAACAAGACAAAGAGAAATGAATGCTAAACCACAGTTTCAAAACGCCGACGCCAACGGCGGGTCCGTTGGCACCAGCCGGAGATTGAGCAGCCCGGCAAAGCGCTATGTCCTAGGCTCGCTACTCCTGCTCACGCTCTTCCTGGCGGGCTACCGGCAGGTTAGATCACAGACCGAAAGCCCGCGCGGAGGTTTTGACCTGGTGGATAAGGCCGGGAACCTCCAGAAACCGGCGAACTACCGGGACCGCTATCAGGCGCTCGGAACCTTCACCGTGTTCGACGCCAATGGGGGCGGAGAGATGCATTACACCTACGCCTCGCCGGGCACCGCCGAGTACTACCGCAAAACGGGAAAATTCGCAGACGGAACGATCTTGGTCAAAGAAGTTTTCGGGACCGCTCATGGTCCGATGACCACCGGAGACGCTCACTGGGCCTCGGGCACCAAGGTCTGGTTCGTGATGATCAAGGACGAGCAAGGGCGCTATTCCAACAATCCACTGTGGGGCGATGGCTGGGGGTGGGCTTTGTACAAGTCCGACGCCCCCGACAAGCAGGTCGCAACCGACTACAAAAAGGATTGTCTCGGCTGCCACATCCCCGCAAGGGGAACAGATTGGGTTTACGTGCAAGGCTATCCGGTTCTGGCCGCGAAGTAACGAACGACGTGCGACCAGGACCGCACCTTCACGAACATTCAGAGGAGAGTATGAAATGCGAAAAGTATTCGTGATCGTCATGCTGGGCGCGGGCGTGCTTGCCGCGAGTCTTCTGCCGCTCTACTCGAGCCGGGTGGCGGCCGCCCCGCAATCAACCGCCGTATTTGACGCGGACGGGAAATTGAAGCGGCCGGAAGGCTATCGCCACTGGGTCTTTATCGGCGCTCCCTTGACGCCCAATGGACTCAACAACGGCAAGGCCGGCTTCCCCGAGTACCACCATGTCTACGTCGAGGAGAAGAACCTGGACGCTTACCTCAAGACAGGTTCATTCCCCGAAGGCACGGTCCTCGTGAAGGAACTGACGCGCGTTCTAAACCCAACCTTTCCCGACGGTTCGCGCTCTGAACCCTCTGGCCGGGGATTTTTCAACGGCGAATACAACGGCATGGATGTCACGGTGAAGGATAGCAAGCGGTTCGCTGCGACCAATGGCTGGGGCTTCTTCAACTTCGGGCATCATCCGCTTCCTTACGCCTCGTGGGCCAAGGAAGCATCGGCAGCGGAATGCGCCGGCTGCCACCAATCCTTCGTCGCCAAGACCGACATGACCTGGGTGCAGTTCTACCCGATTCTCCGTGACGGCGACATAACTAAATAAGTTTGGATTACGTACGGAGATTTCCAGCGAATCCAATTTCAACCAAGAGGAGAAGGAAAAAGGTATGGCGAAGGAATCGAGCACGACAATGGGAGGAAACATGGCGAAAGAAACGGGTATGTCTAAAGAGACGGGCATGAATAGTCGCGGTGGTCATCTATACATGCAAACCAATGAGGTCAAGAACGCGATCATTCACTACCATCGCTTGGCCAACGGAGCGCTTACCGAGGTCGAGCGTGTGACCACCGGCGGTGCAGGTTCCGGGACTTTCAAGCCGATAAGCGGCCAGGAAAGCGCGCCCAATGCGTTTGAAGGTGCCGGTAGCGTCATCCTGTCGCCGGATCGCAAGTTCCTGTTCGCGACCAACGGCGGTGACAATTCGGTTTCCAGCCTCGCTGTTGGGAATCAAGGCCGACTCACGCTGATCGACAACAAGCCGACGGGGAACGCAGTAGAGGGAAAGAGTGGTACTGCCAAATCCCTGGCGTACTCGCGCGCGAAGGGCATGCTCTATGTCGTGCACTCGTTCGGGCCCGATCACGTACGGATCATGTCGGTCTCCAGCGATGGCAAGCTGACTCCGCGCATGGAGAAGTACACATGCAATACCCAAGACAAGCCGCACCGTGTCCCAACCATGGGTGTGCTCTCACCAGATGAAAAATTTCTGGTGGTTGGCACGACGTTCGATTTGCCCATCGCAATCTCAGGCACCTATCCAGACGGTTCGCCAATTCTTTGGGTGTCCGGTCCGGACGGCAAACAACGGTCAGTCGCTTCCAATGCGCCTGATCCCGACGGCATTGTGATCCACCGCGTGAATGCCAACGGTACGCTGGACGAAGGCTCATTCCAGGATGGTGGCGGCGGCTCTCCGTTCTACATCGCGTTCCTGCATAACAGCCCGGATACGTTCGTCATCGGGTATGCAGTCGGCGATGGAGTGGCATTGGCCCGAATCGACGAAGATGGCAGGATTGGCGTCGGTAAGGTCGTACCGATCGACACCAGACGAGGCAAAATCGCTGAACTTTGCTGGCTATCCGTCTCCCCTGATGATCGACTTTTGTACGCAACGGTTTTCGGGTACAGCAACCTCACCACCTTCCATATCGACGGCCTTGACGTAAGAGTCGCAAAGGATCCTGCGTGCCCCGACGTCGAGGGTGATGGCACCTTCAGGGGACTCTGTGGCGACGTCAGCAGTGGTCCCAGCGACAACTGGGTTTCGCCGGATGGCGCCTTCTTGTACCAGATCTACGGGAACGCGTCGAAGCTGCTTGGCTACGCCACCCAACCGGACGGCTCGTTGACAGAAGTGACCAGCGTCCAGATCCCGTATAACAGTCCACAGGGTTTGGCAGGATTCTGATTGCGGCCGAACACAAGATCCGGAAGGCGAGAGAATTATGTCGAAGCGGATCAAAGAAAAGCAGTCGCTTAGCTCGGAAGGTGTAAATCGTCGCGCCTTTCTTCAAACAGTTGCAGGCACGGGGGTAGCCGGTGTGACACCAAAAATTACTGGTGCGCGCGTTGCTACACGCTCGTCGAAGGAGATGCCTACCTCAGGGGGTGGGCATCTCTACATGCAGACCAATGAGGTCAAGAACGCGATCATTCATTACCATCGCTTGGCCAACGGAACGCTTTCTGAGGTCGAACGTGTGGCCACCGGCGGCGCTGGTTCTGGGATTCTGAGCCCCATCTACCACACCAACCGGCCGAACCGCTTCGAAAGTGCGGGTAGCGTCATCCTCTCACCGGATCGACGGTTTCTGTTTACGACAAACGGCGCCGACAATTCGGTTTCTAGCTTCAGTGTGAACAAAGAAGGCCGACTCACGCTGGTAGACCGCAAGCCGACGGGGAACACCACAAACGGTGGCGCTAAATCACTGGCCGATGCCCCATCGAGTCGTACGCTTTTCGTGCTGCACACGGTCGGCCCCGACCATATCCGGCTGATGTCGGTCGATGGAGACGGCAAAATTAACGTGGGCCCGATTGTAAAAATCGACACAAGTGCAGGCTTGCCGTCTGAGTTGTGCTGGCTTGCCGTCTCCCCCGATGACCGGTTCGTGTTCACGACGAACTTCGGTTACAGCTATATCACCAGCCACGGTATTAACGGCAAAGAGCTCGAGATTGCGAAGGATCCAGCGTGCCCGAAGGTCCGGGGAGATGGCACCTTCAGAGCCATCAACGGAACTGTGAGCAGCGGACCGAGCATAGTTGGCTGACGACGGATGGTGCCTTCTTGTATCAGATCTATGGGAACGCTTCGAAATTGCTTGGCTACGCCACGCAATCGGACGGCTCACTGAAGGAAGTCACGAGCGTTCAGATTCCGTACAACAGCCCCCAAGGCTTGGCGGGTTTTTGATTCTTCTTAGGCGGACGCGGGGAACGGCCGCTCCGGGATGCCACGTGGCTCCAAGTACCGAGCCCGATCCCGACAGCGGCCGCGCGCGTCGTGGAGTTCCAGCGTCACGCGTACGATCGAAAACTGGGTTCATCTGATGCCAGATAGAAAGCCACTTGCCGCCTTGGCTGAAGACGGGAGAGCCTTCGATACGTACGCACTCCGCCTCGACAGCTCTTCGGACAATGTCCTGCAGAGAGCGGAAGGCTCTTGCCGGATCGTGGTCGGCGGTTCTGAGAAAGGCACGCGCGTCATGGATGTTTATCAAAAATCTCCGCTTCGCGTTCTCTTTCCGAGAAGCCCCGCAGCCGGAGCTGAAGAAGCTGTTCTCGTCAACACCTCCGGAGGTATCGCCGGAGGAGATCAACTTCAGACAAATGTGACGGCGATGCAAGACGCGTCCATCGCGATCACAACTCAGGCAGCAGAGAAAGTCTATCGTGCTCTCAAGGAATCCGCGCAGATCTTCACCACATTGAAAGTGAACGACACCGCGAGTCTTGCTTGGCTTCCGCAGGAAACTATTGCCTTCAATCGCGCCCGCGTTTCCCGCGCAACGCACATCGAGATTGCGTCCGGAGCGGAGCTGCTGGCCCTGGAGTGGATGGTGCTTGGCCGCGCCGCCCATGGCGAAAAACTATCCGCTGCAACCATCACGGATTCTTGGCGCGTCGCGAAGGACGGGAGAGTCATCTGGGCTGACAACTTCCGTATCACCGATGACGTTCTTGCACACCTTTCTCGCAAAGCGCTTCTATCCGACTGCAATGCGATCGCTACGCTGGTGTACTTCGGGAGTGAACCGGCAGTGCGTCTCGAACTCGTGCGCGATCTGGCACCTTCGTTCAGGTGCCATTGCGCTGCGACCTTCGTCAGCGGGCTTGTGGTCGCTCGGTTTGCGGCGCGAACTTCCTACGATCTAAGGACTGCATTGCGCAACGTGCTCGACCAGTTCGGCGACGGACTCGGCTACGGACCTTTTCGAGTGCCGAGGATGTGGTCATGTTGAGTATGGGCTTTACTCTGGAGGCTTTATGAACCTCACACCACGCGAAAAAGACAAACTGATGGTCGCGGTGGCGGCGCAGGTCGCACGCGCGCGTCTCGCACGCGGGGTAAAGCTCAACTACCCGGAGAGTGTTGCGCTGATCACAGATTTTGTGCTCGAAGGAGCGCGCGATGGTAAGTCCGTTGCGGAACTGATGTCGGACAGTGCCAAGCTGCTCACTCGCTACCAAGTAATGGAAGGCATCCCGGAAATGATTCACGAAATGCAGGTCGAGGCGACGTTTCCAGATAACACGAAACTGGTGAGCATTCACGACCCGATTCGTTAGGAGCGAAACCATGGTTCCTGGAGAAATTTTTGCGCCGGCGGGGGACATCGTTTTGAACGGGGACACCCAGGCCATCTCTTTAAAGGTTGCGAACACCGGGGACCGCCCGATTCAAGTCGGTAGTCACTACCATTTTGCCGAGACCAATGGTGCCCTCGAGTTCGACCGCCGGGCGGCGCTCGGATACCGGTTGGACATTCCCGCGGGAACAGCCGTGCGATTTGAGCCTGGGCAGTCACGGGAGGTTTCTCTGGTTCCCTATCGAGGCGCGCGAATGGTCTACGGATTCAATCAAGTGGTCATGGGAAGTTTGCCAGACGTGCAATCGAAATGAGTCTCTGCTGGGTTCAAGGTAACTGACGATGCCTCACAAGATGAATCGAAGCGCTTATGCGCAAATGTTCGGCCCCACCAGTGGGGACAAAGTGCGCCTCGCGGATACCGACCTCTTCATCGAAGTCGAAGAGGATTTGACGACCTATGGCGAGGAGGTGAAATTCGGCGGAGGGAAAGTTATTCGCGACGGGATGGGGCAATCGCAGCGCACCCGCCAGGAAGGCGCTGTCGATACCGTCATCACCAACGCCCTCATCCTCGACCACTGGGGGATCGTGAAGGCGGATATCGCGATCAAGGATGGACGCATAGCCGCTATTGGAAAGGCCGGCAATCCCGATGTGCAGCCGAACGTGGACATTATTATCGGCCCAGGAACCGAGGTAATTGCCGGCGAAGGAAACATTGTGACCGCCGGCGGAATCGACACCCACGTTCACTTTATCTGTCCGCAGCAGATCGAAGAAGCCCTGTTTTCGGGCATAACAACAATGATGGGCGGCGGGACAGGACCTGCCGCCGGAACCACCGCAACCACCTGCACACCCGGGCCCTGGCACATCCAAAGAATGCTGCGGGCGGCCGACTCCTTCCCTGTAAACTTCGGATTTTTTGGAAAAGGCAATGCAAGTACGCCGGCTGGCCTCGTGGAGCAGATCGAAGCGGGCGCCTGCGGTTTGAAACTTCACGAAGACTGGGGCACGACGCCGGCCGCAATTGACTGCTGTCTTTCGGTCGCGGACGAGATGGACATCCAGGTCCTGATCCACACCGACACCCTCAACGAAAGCGGCTTTGTCGAAAACACCATCGCTGCGTTCAAGGGCAGAACGATTCACACGTTTCATGCTGAAGGGGCTGGCGGAGGCCACGCACCGGACATTATTAAGGTATGTGGCTCCCCGAACGTCATTCCCTCCTCGACAGGCCCAACACGGCCTTACACGGTGAACACGCTCGAAGAAGCGCTCGACATGGTAATGGTGACCCACCACCTCGACCGCCGGATTCCAGAAGATCTTGCATTCGCCGAGAGCCGCATCCGCAAGGAGACGATTGCGGCCGAAGATATTCTTCATGACATGGGCGCCCTTTCGATCATGTCCTCCGACAGCCAGGCGATGGGCCGTGCGGGAGAGGTGATTCTTCGAACATGGCAGACCGCCGACAAGATGAAGAAGCAATTCGGACGGCGATCAGAAGAAACGGATGACAACGATAATTTCCGGGCCCGCCGCTTCGTCGCGAAATACACGATCAATCCGGCGATTGCCCAGGGAATTTCAAACTACGTTGGCTCGATCGAAGTGGGCAAACTCGCAGATCTGAGCATTTGGAGCCCGGCATTCTTCGGCGTCAAACCGGCCTTGGTTCTGAAGAGCGGAATGATTGCGGCTGCGATCATGGGAGATCCCAACGCATCCATCCCAAATCCTCAGCCGGAATACTACCGGCCGATGTTCGGCGCATTCGGCCGCGCCATGACGGAAAGTTCCGTCACGTTCGTGAGCCAAGTATTTTCGGAAAAGACCGGCTCCCTCGGGCTTGCCAAGAAGCTCCTGCCGGTCAGCAACACGCGCAAGATCGGCAAGCGTTCGATGATGCTGAATAACGCGACACCACGGATGGAAGTCGATCCGGAAACCTATGAAGTGCGAGCCGATGGTCGCTTGCTTACCTGTGAACCAGCACAAGTATTGGCCTTGGCCCAACGCTACTTTCTGTATTGAGGACCGATCGCTATGCGAAACGCTTCCATTCATCGCTGCGCGGGCCACTGGCCGGTAGAAAAGGCCACTGGCACTCTCACGCTCGATTTCGATGCGCGCCATCGACGTCGCATTCGCCTTACGACGGACGATGGTGAGGACGTCCTCCTTGATCTACCGAAAACAGTCGCGATGGCTGACGGCGACGGCCTCCAACTCGACGACGAAACGTGGCTCAGGATCAGCGCCGCTTCCGAATCGCTGGTGGAGGTCCGTCACAAAGACCGCCATCAACTGATGCGACTAGCCTGGCATCTTGGAAATCGGCATCTCCCGACGGAGATTCGCGAAGACTCCCTGCGGATCCGGCCCGACCGCGTGATCGAGGAAATGCTCCAAGGATTCGGTGCCGGGCTCCACCATGTCCAGACAGCTTTTCAACCTGAAGGCGGTGCCTACGGTTCCGCCCACAATCACAACCATCACCATCACGATGACCATCACCATCATCACGACCATGAGGACAACGCACACCATCATGAGTAACGGACTTCATTCCGTTCGACCGCTACCGCTGCTGCGGCTGCAGACGTGGCTCTCACCGGCATTTCCAATCGGGTCCTACAGCTATTCGCATGGGCTCGAATGGGCAGTTGAAGCCGGAACTGTAAAGGACCGGGTGAGCCTTGTCGATTGGCTGGCCGCCGATCTCCGTTACGGTTCGGGGAGAAATGAAGCGATCTTTTTCCGCGAAGCGTGGTTTTCTGCAGCGACTGGTGATGAGTTGAAACTACTCGAAATTGCCGAGCTGGCGGCCGCTTTTCGCGGCACGTCGGAATTCGCGCTTGAATCCGCGCAACAGGCTTCCGCCTGTCGTTCCACTCTCAGCCAGGTGTGGCGGGATCCCCTGCTGGACGAGATTGCTAGCCGCTTAGCGGACCGTGACATACCGCTTTCACTGGCTCTCGTTCTTGGCATCCGCTGTGCCAGGCAAGAAATCCCGATAGTGCTCGCGCTGCCCGCTTTCCTGCAAAGTGTTGTCGCGAATCTCGTGACGGCCGGCGTGCGGCTCATCCCTCTCGGCCAAACCGATGGGCAAGCCGCGATTGCGGCGCTCGAAGACACCGTGCTCGCTACGAGCGCGGATGCCACGACCGCAACGATCGACGACCTGGGGTCCGCCGGGTTCCTGCTAGACCTTGCTTCCATGGCTCATGAAACTCAGTACACGAGGTTATTCCGGTCATGACTCACACGGCTGCAACCACATCACAAAACCATCCTCTGCGTGTCGGAATTGGCGGGCCCGTCGGGTCCGGCAAGACTGCCCTCGTAGAAGCACTCTGCAAGCGGCTTCGCAATCACTACGACATCTACGTCATCACCAATGACATCTATACGAAAGAAGACCAGCTCATTCTCACGCGCGCGGAAGCTCTTCCCGCAGACCGCATCATGGGAGTAGAGACCGGGGGCTGTCCTCACACTGCCATTCGCGAAGACGCCTCCATGAATCTGGCGGCTATCGACGAAATGAATCGCAAATTTCCGCACGCGGAATTGTGCTTCGTTGAATCTGGCGGCGACAATCTGGCGGCGACGTTCAGTCCCGAGCTGGCCGATCTGACCATCTATGTGATCGACGTTGCGGAGGGTGAAAAAATACCGCGCAAGGGTGGTCCGGGAATCACGCGCTCTGATCTTCTCGTGATCAACAAGATCGATCTGGCCCCGCTTGTGGGCGCCGACCTCGAGGTGATGCGGACCGACTCTCTCAGAATGCGCGCGCACCGGCCTTTTGTGTTTTCCAATTTGAAAAGCGGCGAGGGCGTCGAGCAGATCGCGAGCTTCATCGTGGAAAAGGGAGGACTCGCTTCTCATGCCGCCTAGCGCTCGAGAGCCCTGACCGCGGGTAGGAAATCGAACTCTGTTTCCAATATTCTATCCGCAAGGAGAATCACGGATGGGTGTTATCTCACGAGGTTTTTCCGGTCGCAGGAGCGCGGAAGGCGCAAGCCTTCCGCCGGGGCAGTATCTCACCACGGACTTTCCCGTGTTGTCGGCCGGGCCGACTCCCCACATTCCGCTCGATCGCTGGGAGTTTACAATCCGCGACGAAAACAATGCGCTGCTGCGAAGCTGGGATTGGAAATCGTTTCGCGCGTTGCCAGCCGCAACCGCCACGGTAAACCTGCACTGCGTGACGCGATGGTCGAAACTCGGAACGACGTGGGAAGGCGTTTCGCTTGACACGCTGCTTGCGGGTGTCCAGACCGGCGCTTCCTACGTCATGGCTCATTCCTACGGCGACTACAGCACCAATCTTCCCCTCGCCGACCTCAGGAACGGAAAAGCGTGGATCGCCTTCCGTTTCGACGGCAAGGATCTTGAACCGGAACACGGCGGCCCGGCACGACTCCTTGTCCCTCACCTCTATCTCTGGAAGAGCGCCAAGTGGGTGCGGGGTCTTCAGCTCATGCGTCAGGACCAGCCCGGGTTCTGGGAAGGTCTCGGCTATCACATGTATGGGGATCCCTGGCGGGAGCAACGATACTCGGGCGACCGATAATGTGGCGCGTGGGAACCGTCGTCGCTCTCCAAGACGAAACTCCGACCGCCCGGACCATTACCCTCGAAGTTCCGGACTGGCCGGGCCACCTCGCTGGCCAACACGTTGATGTACGCTTGACGGCCGAGGATGGATACTCTGCCGTCAGGTCCTATTCCCTGGCTTCTTCGCCCAACTCCAACGGGCGCGTTCAGATTACCGTCGAACGGCTGCCGAACGGTGAAGTATCGCCCTATCTCACCCAAATCATCGGCCACGGAGACCGCCTCGAGGTGCAAGGGCCTATCGGCGGGTGGTTTGTTTGGCGCCCAGAACAAACTGAGCCGGTCCAACTCATTGCAGGAGGCTCAGGCATCGTTCCGCTCATGGCCATGATCCGCACCCGCGAGTCCGCCGGCAATCGTTCGCGATTTCGATTGCTCTATTCGGTTCGCGAGCCCGAAGCGGTTTTCTACAAGGACGAATTAGTGGCCTTGGCCCAGGCTGATCTCGGATTGAGTGTCACGTACGCCTACACCAGGAAAGTTCCCATCGATTGGCCAAGGCCGCCTGGCCGTATCGGCGCCACGCTGCTCGCCAACGCAACCTGGCCGTCAGCCCTTGCCCCTCTCTGCTACGTCTGCGGTCCTGCTTCGTTCGTAGAAAGCGTAACGGAGCTCCTCGCCGCTTCCGGTTATGACCGCGCCAGGATCAAAACCGAGCGTTTTGGCGCCACGGGAAGCAAGAAATGAGACCGCCTCTCCGCAAAAGCGAGTAAGCGTCTGACCACCCGGCTGCCTTCTCTCGCGCATCGGGATACGGCGACGACCAAGCGAACCATTCGCCTTCGCCAGAAGACGCGCTGCTTGACCGGCCCGGCCACGTAACCATCGAAAAGCCTTTGTGTTAAAGTTGCACCTCCACGGATCACCGCTCCTGAAGTATCCACTGACGCTGATCTGGCACTCCTGGCTCGTCGGCTGCGTAAATGATCCATCAGGGAGACAGGGGGTAACGACATGAATTCCTTGGGGAAATACAAATTTTGGATCGCCGGAGCCGTTCTCTTGGTGGTGCTTGGTGTGGTCATCGGAGCGACTCGCTCGAAGGGGGGATCGGGAGCTGCGCAGGGTGCTGCGCCGGATGTTGAGGTTGTCCAAGTCCAGCAGAAAGACGTCCCCATTTACGGCGAATGGATCGGGACGCTCGATGGGTACTCGAACGCCGATGTCCGCGCCCAGGTCACCGGGTACCTGCTGCGACAGGGCTACCAGGAGGGCGCCTTCGTTCACAAGGGGCAGCTGCTTTTCGAGATCGATCCGCGTCCTTTTCAGGCCGCTCTCGGTCAGGCAGAAGGGCAACTGGCGCAAGCCAAGGCCATGCTTGCCAATGCCGAAGCGGTTCAAGGACGGACCGAACTCGACGTGAATCGTTACACTCCGCTTGCCAGAGAACAGGCCGCGAGCCAGCAGGATCTTGACAACGCCGTCCAGAACAACCTTGCCGCCAAAGCCACCGTGGAAACAGCGAAAGCGCAAATCAGAACCTATGAAGCTTCTGTCGACAACGCAAAGATTAATCTGGAATTCACGCGACTCGTCGCCCCGATCGACGGCATAGCGGGCCAAGCCCAGCTTCAAGTGGGCGCGCTGGTGAATCCAAGCAGCGGACCGGTCACTTCGGTCTCTACGGTTGATCCCATCAAAGTCTTCTTCACGGTCAGTGAACCGCAATACCTGGACTGGCGGAGACGCTTCCCGACCGAGACCAGCCGGCTGGCGGCCGACAAAGCCCTGCGTCTCCAACTGATCTTGGCCGACGGCTCAACCTACGCGCATGAGGGCAGGTTCTACTTTGCCGATCGCCAGGTGAACGAGGGCACCGGCGCCATCCGGATCGCGGGTCTATTTCCGAATCCGGCAAACATATTGAAGCCGGGCGGCTATGGCCGAGTTCGCGCGGTGATCCGAATCCAGAATGGCGCTTTGCTGGTTCCGCAACGCGCAGTTTCAGAACTTCAAGGTGCTTACCAGGTCGCCGTCGTCGAGGCCAACAGCAAGGTGAGCATTCGGACCGTCAAGGTAGCCGATCACGTCGGCAGCCAGTGGATTATTGCGGAGGGGCTGAAGCCGGGCGAAAACGTAGTGGCCGAAGGAATTCAAAAGGTCCGCGCCGGAGTCCAGGTGAATTCCAGGCCATTCGTCGCCGAAGCGGGCATGTAAGCCATGTCAAAGTTTTTCATTAACCGTCCCATCGTCGCGATGGTCATCTCTATCGTCCTGGTGCTCGTCGGCTCGCTGACGATTTTGAGTCTGCCGGTTGCCCAGTTTCCCAACATCGCTCCGCCTGAAGTGCAAATCCTGGCCACCTATGTGGGCGCCGACGCACAAACTCTCGAACAAGCCGTTGCCACTCCCCTTGAACAACAAATGAGCGGCGTCGATAACTTGAACTACATGTATTCGTTAAACGCGACCGGGAACTCCACGACCAGTCTGATCGTGGATTTCGACGCAAAGACGGATCCCAATAACGACTTCATCCTGGCGCAGTCGCGCGTGACACAAGCGGCTTCCCAGCTTCCCGTAGACGTCAACAATTATGGAGTCACGGTCCGCAAGGCTGTGACCGCCCCGCTCATGCTGTTTGACGTCTACTCGCCCCGGGGCACCTATGACGCGACGTTTCTAGCGAACTACGCCTATATCAATCTGGTAGATCCCCTGCTCCGTTCACAGGGGATCGGCAACGTCCAAGTCTTCGGCGCCGGTCAGTACGCGATGCGAATCTGGGTCAAACCGGACCAGCTGGCGAAGCTCGGCGTCACGGTTCCTGAGATTGTCAACGCCATTCAAGCGCAAAACACCGTCAATCCGGCGGGCAAAGTAGGCGGCGAACCCGCTCCCAGGGGCCAGGAATTTACCTATGCCGTGCTTGCGCAGAGCCGCCTGGTGTCGCCCGAGGAGTTCGGGAAAATCGTGGTCCGCGAAACACCGGATGGAGGCACGGTTCGTATCCGGGACGTAGCGCGGATCGAGTTGGGCTCCCAGGATTACAGCGTGGGAGGCCGCTTCAATGGCAAGCCCAGCGCCGTAATGGCCGTCTATCAGCTCCCGGGCTCGAACGCCGTCGAAGCCGCTGCCGCCGCCAAGAAACTGATGGACCAAATGAAGCAGCGCTTTCCGGAGGATCTGGACTTCGTCGTCGCCCTGGATACAACGCGCGCGGTCACCGAAGGCATAAAGGAAATTGTGGTCACCCTGGTGATCGCGCTTCTACTGGTGATCCTGGTGGTTTACATCTTTTTGCAAGGTTTGCGGGCCACTCTGATTCCTCTTCTAGCCGTGCCGGTATCGTTGATCGGCACTTTCGTGCTGTTTCCACTGTTCGGTTTTTCCATCAACACGCTTTCACTCTTTGGCCTGGTGCTGGCCATCGGCTTGGTTGTAGACGACGCCATCGTGGTGGTCGAAGGAGTGGAGCGTCACATCGAAGAGGGCATGACGCCGAAGGACGCCGCACTCAAGGCCATGGAAGAACTTTCCGGACCGGTGGTAGGCATTGCGCTGGTCCTTTCCGCCGTGTTTGTGCCTACGGCCTTTATTCCGGGCATCACCGGCAAGCTCTACCAGCAGTTCGCCGTTACCATCGCGATTTCGGTTCTCCTCTCCGCCTTCAATGCTTTGACTCTCAGTCCGGCATTGGCCGCTTTGCTGCTAAAGCCAAAGAAGCCGAGCCGCGGACTTTTATGGAGACTTTTTGACTGGTTCAATCGGGCATTTGATCGCGCAACCGACGGATATGTGCGCTGGAGCGCCGTTCTTCTCAAGAAAACCGCCGTGGTGATCGTGATGCTTGCCGTATTTGCCGCGGCCGGCGGTTTGTTCGCGAACCGTATTCCAACCAGCTTCCTCCCTGACGAAGACCAGGGCTACGCCTACGTCAATGTCCAGTTGCCCAGCGGCGCTTCGCTCGAGCGCACGCGAGCTGTCGTCGATCAAGCCGAAAAAATCATCATGGACACTCCCGGCGTTCAGTACTCAACCTGCTTTGTCGGCTTTAGTTTGCTGAGCTTCGTTCGTACCACTTACAACGCCACCTTCTTCGTGAACCTCAAACCGTGGGACGAACGGACCACGCGCGCCGAACAGTTCCAGGCACTCAAGGCACGCTTGAACCAGCGCCTGAGCAAGCTGCCGAGCGCAGTCGCCTTCGGCTTCTCCCCGCCGGCAATTCCCGGCGTTGGGACCGCCGGCGGTTTCACGTTCATGCTGGAAGACCGTTCCGGCGGGGACATTCTGTTTTTGGCCAAGAACCTGAACACATTTCTTGAAGCGGCCCGGAAGCGGCCGGAAATTGCCAGCCTGAGCACTACCTTCCTCCCTAACGTGCCCCAGCAATTTGTCGATGTGGACCGCGACAAAGTTCTGAAACAGGGTGTGAATCTGAACGACGTGTACCGCACGATCCAGGCTTTCATGGGCGGCTATTTCATCAACTACTTCAACCGATTCGGCCGCCAGTGGCAGGTGTACATCGAAGCGGAAGGCGAAAATCGCGCCAGGGCGGAAAACGTCGGACAATTCTATGTACGAAACAAAAACGGAGAGAATGTTCCCCTCTCCACGCTGACCACCGTCACCCCGCGCGTGGGCCCGGAATTTTTGTTGCGCTTCAATGAGTACCGAGCGGCGCAAGTCAACGGCAGCGCCGCCCCCGGATTCAGCGCCGATCAAGCTACAGCGGCCCTGGAAGAAGTCTTCAAGCAAACCATGCCCCGGGAAATGGGCTTCGACTACTCGGGCATCTCCTTTCAAGAACAAAAGGCAAGACAAGGGGTGCCCCCGGCCGCGATCTTCGGACTGTCTCTCCTTTTCGTCTTCCTGATTCTGGCGGCGCTCTATGAAAGCTGGTCTCTGCCTTTGAGCGTCCTGCTCAGTACACCGGTCGCCGTCTTTGGCGCTTTTGGAATACTTTGGCTGCGCCGGTATCTGCTCGGCGTGTTCCAGCCGCCTTATCTGGTACAAATCGAAAGCGACGTGTTCTCGCAAATCGGGCTGGTTATGCTGATCGGCCTGGCCGCCAAGAATGCCATCCTCATTGTGGAATTCGCCAAAGACCAGTTCGAGAAGGGACGGCCCTTGGTGGACGCCGCGCTCGAAGGCGCGAGGCTCCGCCTGCGCCCCATCCTGATGACGTCGTTCGCCTTCATCCTGGGCTGCGTTCCGCTTTGGACGGCCAGCGGCGCCGGCTCGGTGGCCCGCCAAATCATGGGGACCACGGTGATCGGCGGGATGCTGGCCGCCAGCGTCATCGGCATTTTCTTCGTGCCTGCGATTTTCTATATGGTCGAGCGATGGTCAGGTGCCGGCGAAGAGCCGGTCGCGGGAGTGCTGCCGGCCGCGCCTGAAGCGACGCCGGGAGATTGAGATGATGCACCGTCTGCAATATGCAAAGAAGTTGCTGGCGCACGCTGCGAATTCGCACCTGCTCATCGTCGCCGTCCTCATCTGCGCTTGCCTCACCGGCTGCAAGGTCGGCCCGAATTATCGTCGACCGGCAGTTCAGGTTCCGGGAAGTTTTCGTGACCTGAGCAGAGACCAGCAAGCCCAGGCGCAAGCAGCCTCCTATGCGGACCTCCCGTGGTGGCAGGTCTTCCAGGATCCGCAACTACAGGAACTCATTCGCACCGCCTTGAAGCAGAACTATGATTTGCAACTCGCCACCGAGCGCATCAACGCCGCCCGCGCGCAGGTCTCCATCACTCGTTCCAATCTTTTCCCGCAGGTGCAAGGCAAAGCGGATTTCCTCGGCGGGAAGGAGTCCAATTTTCAGACCACGTTCAACTTTCTCACTCTGTCCGCGGACGCCGCTTTCCAGCTCGATTTCTTCGGCCGGCTGCGTCGTGCCACTGAGGCCGCTCGCGCCGAGCTGCTCGCCACCGAGGATGCCCACCAGACGGTCGTCCTCACGCTTGTCGGCGACGTCGCCTCCGATTACTTCACACTGCTGCAGCTTGATCTTGCGCTTGAGATCACCCACAACACCGTCACCGCTCAAGAAGCTTCCGTGAAACTGACCAACTTCCGCGTGGAACACGGGGTGGGCACGAAGCTCGACGTGTTGCAGGCCCAGCAGACTCTCGACACCGCAAATGCTCAGATCCCCGAGCTCGAGCGGCAGATTGCGCAGGAAGAGAACGCGATTAGCATTCTCCTCGGCAACTACCCGCAAAATGTGCCGCGCGGGCGCCCGCTGGTCGAACAGCCCCTTCCTCCCGAGGTCCCGGGGGGGTTGCCTTCCGCTCTGCTTGAGCGTAGACCCGACATTCGTCAGGCGGAACAAATCCTGGTGGCCGCGAACGCCCAGATCGGAGTCGCCAAAGCGCAATTCTTTCCGCAGATCGCGCTAACGGGATCGGGCGGAGGTACCTTCGGACGCAGCAGCGCATTTTCGCGATTGATGAGCTCGCAGGTGGGAATCTGGTCCTACGGAGCCAACGTCAGTCAGCCCATTTTCACCGGCGGAGCTCTTCGCGGAAATCTCAAGGCCGCCGAATCGGAGCATCAACAGACGTTGATCGCCTATAGGCAAACGATTCAGCGAGCCTTCGGCGATGTGTCAGACGCCCTGATCGGCTATCAAAAATTCCATGAGGTCCGAGTTCGGCAGGAGCAGACCGTAGCGGATCTGCAAGAATCGGTGCGGCTATCCAACATGCGCTACAAGGGCGGCACCACCACCTACCTTGAGGTGTTGGACGGACAAAGAGCGCTCTTTTCGGCTGAGCTTACACTGGCCGGGGCACGCGGTAGCGAGTACCAGAGCCTCGTCCAGCTTTACAGATCCCTCGGCGGAGGCTGGCAGCAATAGGCGTAGCGCATGACAGCAACAGCTAGCTGTCGGGACTCCGTGCTAACGCGGCATGGTTCGATGGCTGGTACGCCGCTGCGCTTTACCTGGGAGCGACCAAATCCCTTGGTACGGTCGCGTGGCGTAACGCATCTATTGGGTATCGACCGACCAGGGCAAATGCCTCTCAAGTCAGCACTCCTGGCCTGGAAACTGCGAATGACAAATTCATACCACCCTCTAAGCATTGATGAGTATCTGCGTGAGCGCCTGATGCCGGTCGAAGGTGCGATCCCGCACGTCCGAGGCATCGAGATGTACGGGAACTCCATTCCGGACGGAACGGTCGGCGGCGACCTGTTTGAATACATCAATTTCCAGCAGCGATACGATATCGACGCGCGAATCGAGCGAGCCTTGCAGCGATCGAAGGAATATCTCTTGAAGCTGCCAGCGAATGCGATGCCGCGTAATTCGGTCGATGACCACGTGAAGTGGTTGAGATCGAAGCCTGGCTACAAGCCTGAAATGGAAACTGCGTACCGGGAAGCACGCAGTTCGGAGCAGGTCCGCGTTGCGGAAGACTTGCATGACCTATACGAGACGGCTGGAGTACTTCTCGTCGACGCGCAGGGACACGGGATCATAGCAGCGAAAATCGCATCGACAATACATGACACGTTTCATGCGCTGATGCTTTCCGAGCTTGATCACCGGGGAAAAACCACACCGGAGCTCTTTGAAAGGCTCAATCTGCGACTGGCGCTGTCGGCCACGGCTCGCAACGCGCTGGGCAGAGAAGAACAGGAAAACGCTCAAGAAATCGCGACCATGCTATATGGCGAAGTCCGCCCCTACGGTTCCTTTCGATTCGTGAACTTCGGGCACCCGCCTCCGCTTGTTTTCTCGGCGGAGTTCAGAAAGTTCATGGACATTGACAAGAGCCGGATGGTCCAGTTCTTACCACTCGGCCTGCAGATTGCGGAAGATGATCCAGATCGGAATAGGTATCTCTCGCTTGACTATCGGAAAAGAAGAGTGAAATCCGCGGATTTGGCCGACCTTACCCTGCTGAGTCCGGGAGACATTTTTGTCCTCTACACCGATGGCGCGTACGACGGCAGCGACAAGGAAGAGCGCCAACGGTTGGAGGAAGTGATGCGAGAGCACTATGGTCGGCCGGCAAAGGAAATCTGCAACGCTTTGCTGGATTACGCGGTGCAAAGAGATCATCGCCTGAATCAAATTGGCGAAGCAGACCGGATTGACGATAAGACCGTATTCATCATCAAGCGCAACTGAAATGAACGCACTCGCGCATTTCGCCAATTGGCAATGATCCGTCGAACTTAGTACAACCGTTCAAACACCGTTCTGCCCACTTCGCGCACACGTTGGTTGGTAGGATATTTCGCCACTGAACCCCTCTTTGAGACAAAAGTGTGTAACACACGACTCTCAAGCGCGCCTGCCTGGTAAGCAGGCGGCTAATCCGACAGCTCGTTCCGTTTCTGGGATACAACCCACAGCTCTTGTGCGTTGGGTGTCACGTAGCGTTGCGAGCTTCCCTTTACTGTCCCCCCTCCAGCACCTTCCGAAAGGCGCGCACTACTTGGTATCCCGCGTCCATTTTCATTTCGAGGCGGCATTCCGCCGCAAGTTCATTGAACTCGGGTTCCCATTCCTTCGGCGGGGGATCGAGCTCCTTTGGAACTTCATGGGTCGCGCGCCTCCGAACAAATTGGATTGGAGCAAAGTTGGAAAGTGCTTTAAAATCAATAGCGCACTTCATGTCGGGGCGTAGCGCAGCCTGGTAGCGCGCCTGCCTTGGGCGCAGGAGGCCCCCGGTTCAAATCCGGGCGCCCCGACCAAACGTTTCAAATACTTAGCCGAGCGATCCATTAGTTTATCCGAGCCTGGAGTGAACCCCTGGATTGAGACACTTTCTCAAGGCACACTCTGCAGGGAAGGAGCTGCACGTGCCAAAAAGACGAGTGGGACGATATCCGAAGGAACTGCGGCGAACGGTTGTCGAGCGTTTCAGGACCTGCAAGAACATATCCGCGCTATCACGAGAACTCGGCCTGCATCGAAGGCTACTTTACAAGTGGCGAGATGAATTTGATTCCGTTGAGTGTGAGGATCCGCTGGAAGCAAATCCACGCAACTCCACGCTCCGTGTGGAGCTCAATCGGGTGAAGCGATTGCTCGCAGAGAAAACATTGGAGTTGGATTTTTTCAAAGGTGCCTTGCAAAAAGTCAGGGCTCGACGCCTGTAGAGCGGTATCAATGGCGGGAAGGCATCTACGTCCAGATTCAGGAAATGATGCCGTTGCAAGGCAACTTAAACACCGAGCGAATATGTCAACTGTCCCACGTCAGCCGAGCGGGTTTCTATCGTTACCTGAAAGGCCGGGCAGCGATCGACGAAGAAATGGAAGTGCGGTCGGCAATTCAAGAGATCGCCATGGAGCATCGACGGCGATACGGTTATCGGCGGATCACAGCCGAGTTACGTGGGCGCGGGATGCTCGTTAATCACAAGCGCGTCTTGCGTATCATGGCCGAAGATAAGCTACTTATGGTAGATCGGCGCGCTTTGTTCGGTACAGATTTCTCGCGCGACATAGAGGTTTACTTCAATCTCGCCAGCCGCATGACGCTGACGGGAACCAATCAACTCTGGGTAGCGGATATCACCTATATCCGCCTCCAGCGCGAGTTCGTATATCTCGCGGTGATCCTCGACGCATTCTCACGGAAGGTAGTCGGATGGGCACTGGACCGTACGCTCGCGAGCCGGTTGCCGATCGCTGCATTACAGCAAGCAATTGCCAAACGACAACCGCCGCCAGATCTCGTACATCACTCGGATCGTGGCATGCAGTACTCTTGCGGAGATTACGCAAAGATCTTGCAACAAAACAAGATGATTCCAAGCGTGAGCCGACCGGGGAAGCCATACGACAATGCACGCTGCGAGAGTTTTCTGAAGACGCTCAAGCGGGAAGAAATCTATGCGAACAACTATCGGGACTTGGAGGACCTTCTTGCGAACGTGGTAGCTTTCATTGAGCAATACTATAACCAGCGCCGTTTACATTCAGCACTCGGCTATCGCCCGCCGGAAGATTTTGAAAAGGAAATTGAACATCTAACCCCTCCGCTCAGACGTTCAGGGGCAATCATTAAAGATTTTCAGGCATAAGGCGATCGCTCAGTTGACTTCAGAGGTAGGGCAGGCGTGAACCGCGATGCCCGCCCCGACTTATCGATCGGTGCGTCTTGAGCCTTGGCTATGCTCCGCGCGTCTCGATCCAGTCGAGCTTATGGTTGACCAATAGGGACTTATCGCGACGATCGGGATTGAGTTCATCGGTAAGTAAGGATTCGGGGAGAACTGTGCCAATCGAGTTGTCTCACCGAGGGGTTCAGAGGTAACTGCAATTACGGAACTGTGCCAAACCGGATCGTGGGTTGCTACACATACTCCAAGGTCCCCTAGTGACGCCAACCGAGTGTCCTCGCGACTTGCCAGAACGTCTCGATAACTTGCGGATAGCCGACAAGGCTAGCGACGACACTGGCCCAATCCAAACAACCAAGCA
>Ga0306920_100000226_pt1 | contig 66304 bp, 50 predicted proteins | sample flu12Cox44000170_FD_204666 | JGI IMG/M metagenome (GOLD analysis project Ga0306920, IMG submission 204666) | Lab enrichment of tropical soil microbial communities from Luquillo Experimental Forest, Puerto Rico - flux4day.12C.oxic.44.000.170 (v2)... | ecosystem: Environmental > Terrestrial >...
CCTGCCGGCCCGGCACGCAGTCTTCCATTGCGGTTAGCACCGATTACCGGCACTGGTTCCTCTTCAACGCCTCGCCCGATATCCGCAGGCAAATCGAAACGTTTCCCGGATTGCAGCCTCAAGGCCAAGTGCGGCATACCCCCATCCAGGCGATCGTACTTACCGATGCCGAACTGGACCATACGATCGGCTTGCTCTCACTCCGCGAGACTCGTGTCCTGCGCATTTATGCGACTGGATGGGTTCGGACCGCGCTCACGACCTGGAATCCATTCCTGCGCACGCTGGCCGCTTATTGCGAAGTTGACTGGCAGGCGATACGCCTCGAAGAATCCATGGTACTTCGCAATGTCGATGATTTCGATTCTGGATTGGAGTGCCGGGCGATCATTGCCGGAAGTGACAAGACGGTAGCCTTTGCTCCCACAGCTGCGCCTCACCCCGAAGCAACGGTTGGGTACCGTGTTACCGATAAGCGCACCAACCATGCTCTGGTGTACATGCCCGGCGTGCAAGCGCTTACGTCCGAAATACGAAATCAGTTACGCGATTGTAACTGTGTATTCTTCGATGGCACTTGCTGGGATGACGATGAGCTTCCCCGGCTAGGCATCAACGACAAGACTTCCCGAACGATGGGGCATGTGCCGATCAGCGGAGTGAATGGTAGTTTGGAGCAATTGGCAGTTTTGCAGGGCCCTCGCCGGGTGTATATCCACATTAACAACACCAATCCAATCCTCATCGAGAATTCGCCCGAAAGGCAAGCCGTCGAAGCGCGCGGAATCGAAGTAGCAGTGGATGGAATGGAAATGGAGATTTGAGTTATGGAAATCGCGACCGAGGTTGCCGTGCCAGCCCAAGCTGTACCGCTAGCTGCCGATGCGTTTGTTAATACCCTGCGGCAACAGTCGGAAAGGTACCACGACAAACATCCGTTTCATGTTCTGATGAACAAGGGACGTTTGAACCGCCGGCAGATCCAGATTTGGGTTGCCAACCGCTTCTATTACCAACAGAGCATTCCCATCAAAGATGCGGCCATCATTTCCAATTGTCCCCACCCGGCCATCCGCCGGCGCTGGCTCCAGCGACTCATCGACCACGACGGTGCGGCCGAAGGACAGGGCGGCATCGAAACTTGGCTGCGTTTGGCGGAAGCGGTCGGATTGAATCGCCAAGAAGTCTTGGTCGGGCAGCACGTCCTACCCGGAGTGCGCTTCGCGGTCGATGCCAATGTCAACTTTGCCCGAACCCGTCCCTGGATCGAAGCCGTTTCCGCCACGCTTACAGAACTCTTTGCCCCAGACCTCATGAAGGAGCGCATCGCCGCCTTCGAGCGCTATTACACCTGGGTGGACGCGGCTGGTTTGACCTATTTCCGTTCGCGGTTAAGTCAGGCCCCACGCGATGCTGCGTTCGCCATTGAGCTTGTGAAGCAGTATTGCACCACGCGGGCGCAGCAAGACCGAGCGGTTGCGGCCTTGGCCTTCAAATGTGACGTGCTCTGGAGCGTTCTCGATGCGATTCAACATGCCTCCCTGGAGCAAGGGTAAGCGAATGATCGATATCGGCATGAGCGCGCGGCCACGGTTGCGAGCCCACTTACGGCTTCAGTGGGACCCGGTGCGCGAGAAGCAAGTCCTCCTGGGACCCGAGAAAGTAGTGGTCCTCAACGAGAGCGCGGCGGCCGTTCTCACACGCTGCGACGGCCAGCGCACGGTATCAGACATCGCCAGCGATCTCGGTAAGCAGTACCAGCGGGCGGTCGACGATGATGTCTTGACCCTGCTCCAGCGCTTGGCCGAGAAAGACTTAATCGAGGTGGACATGCCATGACGAACAGACCTATCGGCCTGCTGGCCGAGTTGACCTATCGGTGTCCGCTCCATTGTCCGTATTGTTCCAATCCGCTCGAATTGGCGGCCCAGCGCGATGAGCTGACACTGGAGGACTGGACACGCGTGCTCAGCGAGGCCCGCGAGCTCGGGGTCATGCAGCTTCACATTTCCGGAGGTGAGCCGCTGTTGCGCCGCGATTTGGCCTCGATCATCGCTGGCGCCCGCAAGCTCGGGCTGTACACGAACCTGATCACCAGCGCCATCGGACTGACTCCGGGGTTGCTCGAGCGCCTCAAGGAAGCGGGTGTCGACCATGTGCAGATCAGCTTCCAGGCAACCGATGCCGTCCTGGCCGACCGGCTCGCCGGCACCACATCCCACGACCGGAAACGGGCAGCGGCCCGGGATGTGAAGACACTTGGCCTTCCTCTTACCGTCAATGTCGTTCTTCACCGCCAGAATATCGATCAGATGGCTGCCATCATCGAGTTGGCTGAGGAGCTGGCTGCGGACCGGCTGGAACTGGCCAATACCCAGTATTATGGCTGGGCCCTCCACAACCGCACCGCTTTGCTGCCCACTTGGGAGCAGCTCCAGCGGGTCGAGCCGATTGTTCGCGCGGCCAGTGCTCGACTGGCAGGCCGCATGCAGATCATTTACGTGATCCCCGATTATTACAGTGCCTACCCCAAGCCTTGTGTCGGCGGCTGGGGCCGGCGACAGCTTACCGTAACGCCGCGCGGCGATGTGCTCCCCTGTCAAGCGGCCGGCCAATTTACCGGACTGCCGATCGAAAACGTGCGGCAGCGCTCCTTGGCCTGGATCTGGAACGACTCGGTGATGTTCAATCGCTTTCGCGGCCTTGATTGGATGCCCGAGCCGTGCCGAAGTTGCCCGCGTCAGCAGGTCGATTTCGGCGGCTGCCGTTGTCAGGCTTTTCAGCTCACCGGTGATGCCACTGCCACCGATCCTGTGTGCCACCTGGCACCGCAGCATCATCTCATTACGGATGCCCTCCGAACGGCCAACGGCACGACTGCGGAGCTTCCCGATCTAGTCTATCGCAGATTTGATTCTCCCCCGAGCGCTGCGAACGAAGCAACCAGTGAGCGCGTCATTGTGGGAGTCGCTCGTGACTGACAAGGGCAACACAATTACCCGGGATTACTTCCGTTACCTGGCGGCGCGCACCGCCGGGGAGGATGACTTTCTTCGCCAACTCAACCAGGAAGCTACGGCCGCCGGCATCCCGGCGATCTCGATTCCGTGGGAGCAAGCCAGCTTCATCCAGATTCTGTTGAAGCTCTCGGGTGTCCGCGAAGTCATCGAAGTGGGAACGCTGGCCGGGTACTCGGCGATTGCCATGGCGCGCGCCCTGCCTCCCCATGGCCGAGTTCGCACAATTGAAATTAACCCTGCGTATGCGGATTTCGCCGAGCGCTGGATCGCGCGCTCGGATGTCGCGGACCGCATCCAAGTCTTTCGCGGTGCGGGTCGGGACATCTTGCCCACTTTTGCCGATGACTCCGTCGATGCCGCCTTTCTTGACGCTGACAAGGCGAGTTATCCGCTCTACTTGAGCGAGAGTCTCCGCATCGTTCACTGTGGGGGCCTCATCATGGCGGACAACGCCTTTGCCTTTGGTCAACTCTTGGACAAAGATGCCACCGACACGAAGGTCTTGGCTGTTCGCGCCTTCAACGATTTGATTGCTGCCCAGACGCGGCTTCATGCCATCATCGTGCCCTTCATGGACGGCTGTTGGGTTGCGGTAAAACTTTGAAGGGAGAACCGCGACATTTCGTCATTTGATAGTGAGGGGTGGTTCATCAGTGGGATTATCGCATAACCAGCCCAGGAAGCAAGAGGCGCAAGGAGGGGAAACGAACCACGGTGGAAGATTCGATTGATCGCGGACTCGCCCCAGATTGGGACGCCGTTGCACCAACGTAGAAAAGGAATTCTCAGAGCTTGTGTTAACCAGTGTGCCAAAGTTTCGCGTCCCTTTCGGGGAGGTATTTGATACGGAGCGAAACTTCGCCACAACGGAGTTAGCGCAAAAACCCGGCAGAGAAACCCCACCTACCACGCTAATGACAGGTCCCCAAGCTCGGGCCAGAGTGCTTGTACATCCCTTCCGCCCGCAGCACTGCTTGGCGATTCGCGCGCAAGATCATGACCTTGGGGAATCGATCAGGCCCGTGTGCTTCTCCGGAAAAGCGAACAAGAAAAGATGTACCGATGAAAGTCAAGTGCCGTCGAGGGTGACGACGGCGAACCCTAGCCTTTTATCGCGACAGAGTCTACCTTGAGCGAGTCCGGCGGCGGAGAGATTTACGAGCCAACATGACCTAACGTGGTCGGAATTATCTGGCCCTCAAGATGAACGATGTCTTTGACATGCTTATGTCACTGATCCTGGTTCGTGCCGGATGACGCCGGGGCCTGCCGTGGTTTACGGGCTCCCGGGACGGGTTCCTCTTCTCTGTTCGTTTGCAGCTGGAACCTCTCCGCCAGATGGAGCGCGGCGTCGTAAAGCGGCAGGTGGTGGATGGCCGCCCAGAGATCGAGGACGTTGCCGTGCGCGCCGCAGTCGGCGTGAAAACATTGGAAAATGTTTTTGCCCAAGTGGGCCGAGAAGGTGCGCGCGCCAGCCGTCGACTGGCTGTGAATCGGACAGGGTCCGCGACGTTGGTGGCCAGGGCCGCGCAGATTGTTGAGGAGTCCCAGATGTTCGAGCACCTTCTCCATGGTCACTTGCTGACGCAGAAAAGCGAAATCGACCTTGGTGCGTGTCGGTGGCGTTGGGAGCGCCGGGTTGACAGCTAGCGGTGGCGGCACTACGGTGGAGATATCGGCTGCACAATCTCTTGGCCCGCGTCTTTCCCGAGTTGGCAACCTTGATCGATGACATCACGGCCGCTCCCGAGGGAAATGGTGGGGGTCAAAGGGGCGATTGGTTTTCCAGACGGCGAAGACCAGGTGGAGCAATTTCCGCATGGAGTGACCGAGGGCTACATCGCCGCGAGCAAGCCTTTGCCGACCTGCCTCCTTCCGCGCACCGGCAAATTCCAACCATTCCGGGCATCGGCACAGCCACCGCTGCGGCCCTCATTGCGCTGGACCAAGGCCATTGTTCGGCAAATCGTGGAACCCAGTATAGCGGCGATTGCCTCGGTTCTTGACGCGGTAGTAGATGCCGCCGACAAAGGCTCGCGGAGCGCGTGGCGTGCTGGACAGCATCGCCGCGAACCGGTTAAATGTCAATAGTAAACGTGCCTGTCCCCTTTTTTGTCGCTGGCCGATGGCCTTAAGGAAGGCCTGGTAGTCGCCGTCCTTGTGGAATACCGCGCGGCGGCCATTGCCCCGGTTCATGACGTGGTAGCAGATGCCGCCGACAGAAGCTCGCGGAGCGCGTGGCATAAGCGACAGCGCAAGTGGGAACCGGTCAAATGTCAATATTAAACGTGCCCGTCCCCTTTTCCTTTCTGACCAACATCAATTTGGGATTGAATCATTGAACATTACAGCTAGGAATTGCGGGTGTCAGCCGTTGGTCAATGGCACCGCCGACAATTGCATCACAACTCCTTTTTCTCTCTTGGTTACTTTTTCATAAAAAATATACCCATGGGTAGACGAGGTGTTTGATCATTTTGCCGTTTGAGTCAAAGAAAAAGTAAATTTCAATGTCTCCTGGTAAAATCAAATCAACATGGGCGTCACGTATGGTGCCTCTTATCATGCCGCTTAACTCGCAGGAATTCAAGCCGGCGATTTCTGGTATCGTTTTGTCGTTTATCCGGTCCGCCTTGACGTCTTGCTGAAAAACAAATTCTATTTTTTGTTTTTGCAGCCAGGTTTCGACTTGTTCACGGGAAGAACCAGGCGGAAGGGCGAACCTAATCATCTTCTCAACTTTTCTTGGGGTCCAACCAATCTCCAACCGGTAAATAATGAATGCCGCGATTAGTGCAAGTGTGGTTAAACCAAATCCTATACAACCGAATTTAAATTTCCGTTTCAGAAGAAATAAATTGATGATCAGGGTTTTTCCCCCTATCTGGTGGCGGTTCGAAAATCACTGTTTCGCCGAGGGGAGTTAATTTTGGGGACAGTCCATTTCCCAGAGAAAGGGTATAGGCCTACCAAGGAATTGTGAATTCGGGGGGGCTATAAATACCTTCCGTATGCCATCCGGGAGTATTTGGTGGGCTACAGATTTTTTTCATATACTTCACCTTTTTCATTTCCTGGTAGAAAGGCGCCCATCGACCGGTTGGAACCCAATGGTAGCTTTCTACTTCAAAACATTTCATTCGCATTTTACAGAACTTAAGCATCGCATGGGCCCAAGTATTGGAATTAGGCCCAAGAGTATTGTAACCTGGAACTTTCAATTTTTCAAAAGCTCGATCAAGACAGGCGCACTCTGCCTCACAATTCTTAAGCCCTTCGACATCGTATAGATTTTCGCCGCTGTCGTGTCTGGCTGGATCTTGCCTTTTCTTATCTGGGATCCAAGGGCCTTCCTTTCCCTCTGGGCCGACCCAAGGTCTAGCTCCAAGATCATAGGAAATTTCTTTACCATTGCAGCTTACAATTATTCCACAATGTTGTTGGGACGTTGTAAGGACGTCACTGCAACGCAGTTGAACTTTATTTCCCGACGAATCTAGTAAGGTTACCGGTCCATTGAATTCGTACCGATAAAGATTTCTATCTCCCGCGTCAAATCCGATTGGATCGACTTGCAGCCACTGGCCCAGGGTTGGTGACAAGTCTCGGTTGCGAAAATTATACAAGCCGCTGACCGAATCCCAGCGGCCGCCTTGATGGAGGTAAATCCAACCGACCGAGCTGGTGGGGCTGGAGACGCTCCAGTCCAGATTGTAAAAAGTCACCTTTCCGTAAGGATCGTAAACATACCCTTCGGACACCGCGCCGGCCGGACAAAAAAGGGGACGGGCACGTTTATTTCTTCGCGTTTCGAGGCCGACCCCGGGGCCGCAGAGTAGATTGTAGTCCCAAACGCTTCGCCGTCTTTTCCACCCAATTGGCGCTGCCAAATGGCGCGCCACGGTTTCTTCAGGAAGGCCTGATAGTCGCCGTACCAGGTCATGAACCGAGGCAATGGGAACAACATCGCGGGCTGCGGCTCGCATCGTAAGGTGTTAATAAGAAAGGAGATAAAAGTAGAAAGTGCCAAAACTGGCAGAAGGTCCCACTTTTTGCGAGAAGGTCCCACTGGGAGTGTCCCACGGTTGGGATGATGTTCGGAAATGACATGGATCTGTCGCGAAATCCCGGCCACGGGTGTTGAGTACTGAGAACTGGGCTTGGAGTGTGCTGCGCCCGGCAGGTGCCATGGCGATCGGCTGGGTGGCCATGTTGTTGAGGATGCGCAGGCAGGCAACGGGGATTGGCCAATGGGCGGAACCGTTTTGCTCTCGGCGCGGATTTTTTGTTCGGAACGGGACAAAAATCTGTCGCGAAGGGTAGTCCGGAGGCACAGATGGCCAAAGGAGATTGGCAGGCCGCCTGTGCTTTCGAAAGCAAATAAGATTTCAATAGACATCGAGGTGTCAACGAAACGACCGAAAAATATGGACTTGTGTTGAACTCTGGTTCACGCCAGCAGCTTCTCGACGACCCGGCCATGCACGTCCGTCAGGCGGAAGTCGCGGCCCTGGAAGCGATAGGTCAACTTCGTGTGGTCAAAGCCAAGCAGGTGGAGCAGGGTCGCGTGCAAGTCGTGGACGTGCACGCGGTCGGTCGTGGCGTTGAAGCCGAACTCGTCCGACTCGCCCAGGGTCTGGCCCCGCTTGATCCCGCCGCCGGCCAGCCACATCGAGAAGCAATTGGGGTGATGGTCCCGGCCATCGTTGCCGCCCTGGACCATTGGCGTCCGGCCGAACTCGCCGCCCCAGACGACGAGCGTGCTGTCCAAAAGTCCGCGCTGCTTCAGGTCCTTGACGAGCGCAGCGCACGGCCGATCGGTGTCCTCGCAGTTTTTCTTCAGGTCCTTGACCAGTCCGCCGTGCTGGTCCCAGCTCTCATGGAACAACTGCACAAAGCGCACCCCCTTCTCGACCAGCCGGCGAGCCAGCAGGCAGTTGTTGGCGAACGACGACTTGCCCGGCTCGGCGCCGTACATCTGCAAGATATGCTTCGGCTCCTCGCTGATTTCCATCAGCTCGGGCGCGCTGGTTTGCATGCGGTAGGCCATCTCGAATGAGCTGATACGGGCTGCTATCTCCGGGTCGCCGATGACGCCCAGGCGCTTGGTGTTGAGGTCGCGGAGGGCATCGAGCGAGTCGCGCTGGGTCTGGCGGTCGATGCCGGCGGGGTTGGAGAGATAAAGTACCGGATCGCCGCCCGAGCGGAAGAGGACGCCGTTGTACGCAGTCGGCAAAAACGCGCTGCCCCAGTTGGACGAGCCGCCGCTCGGTCCCTTCTTGCCGGAGCTGAAGACGACGAAACCGGGCAGGTCATGCGACTCGCTGCCCAGGCCATAGGTCGTCCACGCGCCGAAGCTCGGCCGGCCGAACTGTTGGGCGCCGGTGTTCATGAAGATCTGTGCCGGCGCGTGGTTGAAGGCGTCTGTCGCCATCGACTTGACGACGGCGATGTCGTCGGCGCAGCCGGCCAGGTGCGGCAGCAACTCGGACAGCTCGATCCCGCTTTTGCCGTGGCGGGCGAACTTGAACTTTGGACCGAGGAATGTGGCGTCGGGCTTGATGAACGCGGCTCGGTAGCCCTGGAGCAGCTCCTCCGGCGGCAGCTTGCCGTTGTACTTGGCAAGGGTGGGCTTGTTGTCGAAGAGCTCCAAATGGCTGGGGCCGCCGGCCATGAACAGAAAGATCACGTTTTTCGCCCTGGCCGGGAAGTGCGGCTGCTTCGGCGCCATCGGATCGGCAGGCGAGCCGGGGGCGTTATCCTCCCGAGCAGCGCGGGCGCGGTGTTGCAGCAGGGCATGCAGGGCGATCGCGCCCAGTCCGACGCCGCACTCCTTGAAGAACCAGCGGCGGGAAAGATAGTCGCGGTAGGTCATCGTGCTCGCTCGCTTTCACTCCTTCGTAATCGTCTCGTCCAGGTTCAGCAGCACGCGCGACACGATCGTATAAACAGCCAGATCGTTGGGCTTCAGGCCGTCGGGCAACAGCGCGTCCTTGTTGCCCGTCGCCACTTCGACCGCGTTCAGCGTACCGTCGGCGATGCGCTTCCACTCCTTGGCCAATAGCTCCATCAGCCTTGCCTTCTCATCGTCGGCCGGTGGGCGACCGAGGCACAGGCGGAATGCGTAGGTCAACCGCTCGCCGTCACTCGTCCCGCCCTCTTTCAAAGCCCGTGCGGCGAGAGCGCGGGCGCAGTCCATGAAGATCGTCTCGTTAAGCGTCGTCAGCGCCTGCAAGGGCGTGTTCGAGCGGTTGCGGCGGACGCAGGAAAAGTCGCCGTTGGGCACATCGAAAGTCTGAAGCATCGGGTAGGGCGTCGAGCGGCGGCGGAACGTGTACAGGGCGCGGCGGTACCGGTCGCCGCCCTGGGCCTGCAACCAGTTGAACGGCCCGTAGCTGGCCGGCGGCACGAACAGAAACGCCGGCGCCGGCGTGAAGATGCACGGGCCACCCAGCTTCGGGTCGAGCAGGCCGCTGGCTGCGAGCGCGATGTCGCGCACGATCTCACCCTCGACGCGCAGCCGGGGGCCACGGGCCAGGAGGCGGTTCTGTGGATCTTTGTCCAGCAGCTCGCCAATCACGCGCGACGACTGCCGGTAGGTTGCCGAGCCGACGATTAGCCGGTGCATGTGCTTGATGCGCCAACCCCGGCGGGGATCAACTCCGCCGTTGTCCATGAACTCGACGGCGAGCCAGTCGAGCAACTCGGGGTGCGACGGCTTGTCGCCCTTGAGGCCGAAGTCCTCGGGCGTGGCGACGATGCCGGTGCCGAAGTAGGCCTGCCAGACGCGGTTGACGAAGACGCGGGCCGTTGTCGGCGCGCGGCGATCGACGAGCCATCTCGCCAGCGTCAACCGGTTGGCCGCCGCCTTCGCGTCGGTCAGCGGGTGCAGGAACGCGGGCACGCCGGCCGTCACCTCCTTGCCCGGCTTGAGGAAGTTGCCGCGCTTGAGCACGTGCGTCACGCGGGGCTCGTCGCGCTGCACCAGGGCCAGCGTCGTGTCGCCCTGGGGCCACCCCCGCCAGAGCTCCTCGATCCAGGCATTGGCCTCCTGCCACTCCGGTACGGTCGTCCGCCAATAGCTGAAGATGACGGCCTGCTGCAACGGCGTGCGCTGCACGCGCGGGACAGTGAAGATGTCGCGGACCTGCTGCGGCAGCGGGTCGGCGGTCGCACTGCCGTCGCCGCAGACCGAAAAGCGAAAGCGGCCGAGGTTGTTGTTCATGTGATCATCGCTGTTCCAGCCGCCGTGCCTCTGGACCAGGCGGAATGTCACTACTGTGCCGCCGGGCTGGGCGACATTCTGCGACGTGGCGAAGACGGCCTTGCGCGGCTGGTTGCGCCGGCCGGGTCCTGCGTCGATGCCCCAGGCCGTCTCGTCCTTACCGTCGATGGCGTACTCGACCGGACCAGTGAGGCGACGGCGCTTCGAGCGGTCGTCGAAGTTGGGTTCCAGGGGACGCTCGGGATTGGCATAGTCGGCGGTGGCCGTCTCCAATTTCACCTTCGTCTTCTTGCCGGGCTCCTTGGCGTCGGCGACTTCAACCTTGAACTCGGTCAGGGCGCACGTTCCCATAAATGACCGCCCCGGCCCGCCCGCCGGCAGGTTTGGGTCGTTGCGCAGCTCCAGGCGGAAGGCGCGGATTTCCTTCAGGTCGGTCGTGCCCTGGAAGGCCTCCTCGAACCGCGTCGGCGCGTAGCCCTGGGCCAGGACCGAACCGTCTTTGAGATAGAAGTAATGCTGATCGTGATCGCCGACGTGCTGCACCTTCAGCACCGTCCAGTGGGGCTGGTCGTCCTTCACTTTCGCTTCCCATTCGGACATGCGCATTTCCCAGTCGGGCGTCTGCCGCTTCAACCCGTCCTCAATCAAACGGATGCGGCGGCTAATCTGGGATGCGCGTTTCTGCTCCTCGCGCGTGTAGACGACAGGGAACGCCTCATGGTCGTTATTCAGGTACGCGAACAGGCGGTAATACTCCGCCTGTGTCATCGGATCGAACTTGTGTTCGTGGCACTGGGCGCACTGGATGGTCAGGCCGAGGACGCTCTTGCCAAGGGCGTCCATCCGGTCAAACATGGCATCCATGCGGAACTGCTCGACGTCGATGCCGCCTTCCTCGTTGAGCATCGAGTTCCGCAAAAAGCCGGTGGCGACCCGCTGGTCCTGGGTCGGCTGGGGGAGCAGGTCGCCGGCCAGCTGCTCTATGACGAATTGGTCATAAGGCAAGTCACGGTTGAAGGCGCCGACGACCCAATCGCGGTAGAAGTAGATTTGCCGCGACATGTCCTTTTCGTAACCATCCGAGTCGGCGTACCGGGCGGCGTCGAGCCACAGTCGGCCCCACCGCTCGCCGTAGTGCGGCGACGCCAGCAGCCGTTCCACGACTTTCTCGTATGCCCGGTCGCTCTTGTCGGCGACGAAGTCGTCTACCTCCTTGATCGTCGGCGGCAGACCAATGAGATCGAGCGACAGCCGGCGGATCAGGGTCACGCGGTCGGCCTCGGGTGAGGGCGCCAATCCCGCTTGCTCGAGCCGAGCGAGAACGAACCGGTCAATTGGGTTACGCACCCAGGCGCCGTTCCGGACGGGCGGCAGTGGCGGCCGCGCCGGGCCGCGGAACGCCCAGTGTCTCCTGGTGTCCGCTTCATTTGGGGGCTGTTCGGCTGCTCGGACCGGCAGAGAACAGGACAGGGCGACCGCCAACCAGAGCCAAAACCAGTAGCCGGTTCGCATAGGCCGTTCCCCAGCATTTAGGAAGTGCGCGGCTCCCTGGCGAGCCCCATCCGGTCCTCATGCAAATAGGTTCGTGACGGCCTGAGCCTTCACCAGTTCGCGCGGCTGGTTCAGATGGTTGTAAACGATTGTTTCCGGGTCGATCCCAAACGCGTGATAGATGGTCGCCAGCAACTCGCCCGGATGCACCGGGTCCTTGCGCGGGCTGGAAGCGGTCTTGTCCGACTCGCCGTGGACACTGCCGCGCTTGATCCCGGCCCCCGCGATCACCGCAGTGTAGCAGTACGGCCAGTGATCGCGGCCGTCGGCGCTGTTGCCGTTGCCCGACGTGCTCACCCCCTTCTGCGGGCTGCGGCCGAACTCGCCCACCGCCACCACCAGCGTCTCCGCCAGTAAGCCGCGCTCGTCTAGGTCCCCAACGAGGCCCGATAGCCCCGCGTCCAGGATGGGCGCTGACAGTTCCTTCATGCGCTGCGTCAGGCCGACATGGTGGTCCCACGAGTGCTTGTCGCTGTTCGCCACTTTCGGCCAGATGACCTCGACGACGCGCGTTCCCGCCTCAACCAGCCGCCGCGCCAGCAGGCAGCTCTGGCCGAATGTGTTACGCCCATAGCGGTCGCGCGTCTTTGACGGCTCCTGGCTCAAGTCGAACGCATTGCGGGCTCGGCCGGACAGGACCAGGCCGAGGGCACGGTTATAGTATTCATTCAGGCTGTACTCCTTGACGGCTTGGTCGATTTGCGGCATGCCGGCATTGATCCGGTCGCGGAGCTTGGCGCGCCGCTCCAGCCGGGCAGCGAAGACCTCGGGTCGTAGCTTCAGGTCATCTACCCGGATGCGGTCCAACTTGGTCATGTCCAGATCGTCGCCTTCCGGGTACAGCGTGTACGGATCGTAGGCCTTCCCCAGAAAGCCCGCGGTTCCGCCCTTGCCCACGACGTTCGATTCCTGCAGCGGCCGTGGCAGCATGACCAGCGGCAGCATCGGCACGGTCGGCGGCTTGATGCGAATCAGCTGCGAGCCGAAATTGGGGAAATCCTTTGGGTCCGGCGGCTCGAGCTGGCCGGACGGGCTCACCTTGTCGGTCGTGTAGCCGGTCATCATCTGGTAAATCGCTGCCGTGTGGTTGAATAGCCCGTTGGGCGTGTAGCTCATTGAACGGATCAACGTGATCTTGTCATTCACCTGAGCCAGCTTGGGCAGCACCTCCGTGAACCGGACACCCGGGACCTTGGACGGAATGGGCGTGAAAACGCTGCGGACGTTATCCGGCACGTTTTCCTTCGGATCCCACAAATCGAGATGACTGGGACCACCCTGGAGGAAGATCATGATCACGCTCTTGGCCTTGCCCCAGCCGGGGCCGCCGGTTTTGCCGGCCTCTGCAGCGCGCGCCTGGAGCTGGAACATCCCTCCCAGGCTGAGACCCAATAGGCCTGAGCCGCCCACGCGCAGCAAGTCGCGACGGGTCATCTTCAGATGCGGATCGCACAGGTCGTTGCCGGGTTGCCCGGGGATGATGAACATCGGTGATCTCCTTCAATCAGGTATTATCCAATCATTTTATCGGTTGAACAGGAACGCGGGGCTGTTGATCAGCGCCCAGGCGAGATCTTGTGCGGCCGTGAGGCGTTGGTCCGCAACCTGTTTGGTACTCATGGTAACATCTTGGCGAAGCTGCACCAGCTCCGGGTCTTCCCGTAGCGGTTGGCTGGCCTCGGCCCGGTGGTCGCGCAGCTCTTTGAGCCGAGGATCGATCGGCAGCGGCTTCTTTGCTTCGGCCAGCGCGCTCTGGAGCTGCCGCAGCATGGGATCGACCGTGCGATAGTATTTCACGAGCACTTCCTGCTGCTTTGCGTCGCGTTCTTTGGCAGGCGTGTCCACGATCGTTTGCAACTCATCCGCTAGGCCCAGCGGAACCGGTCCCCTTGCTGCGGCCACCGACAGCCGGAACCGGCCGATCGTGTGGTCGCGCATGCCGAACTGCTGGCTCAGCGAGAAGGACAGCAGCGTGCCTTCCGGGAAGTCGATCGGGTTTTTCAGCTCGAAGACCGCCCAGTGCGACACCCCCGAATATGGAGCAATCGCCCAGCCTTTGCCGGCGTTCGGATTGCCGTCGACCGCTTGTTTAATGTTGAATTTCTCCTGGTTGAAGTCGGCTTCGGCCCGTGCCACTTCCACCTTGAGCAGGTCGGCCGGCTTCGAGCGCGGCGCTGCCTGGACCGTCAGATCGTTCAGCACGAAGTTGCCTTTCGCGGACCGGCCGGGGCCTTGGGCCGGCAGCCGGGGATCACTCAGGACCTCCAGCCGAATCGCGGTGATGTGCCGCAAGTCGGTGGCAGCGCGAACCGAGTAGACCACGGTGGCCGGCGGCCCGCTCGCCAGAATGGACAGATCTTCGAGCTTGGCAAGTTTAACCCGCTCATTGTTGGTCGCCAGCGTCCGGGGGTTGAGCCGCACCCAGTCGACGGAATTCTTCTGTTGCACCTCCCAGGCGGCGAGCTTGCCGGGCAGGGCGGCCTTTTCATACTTCTCCAGCTCGGCGCTCGCCTTCGTGATCCGCTCGGCCCGCTGCCTCTCCAAATCGGCAAGTTTGGGAGCGAGTTGCTTCTCATAAGCTTCCAGTTCCGCCTTGGCCTTGGCCAGCGCTGCGTCCCGTTCCTGTTCTCGGCGAGCGCGGATCTGGGCAAGTTCCCGCTCGCGCGCGTGCAGGGTGTTGATCAGTTTCTGGTGGTCTTGGTCGATCCGCGGAATCATCTCGACACTCGCCTGGATTTCGGCTGCCGTCGCCGGACGATTGAGGATCCGCAGAAATAGTTCGTTCACCAGCTTGGCGTCGTCTTTTTCCTGGGTCACGAATCGGGCGATGTCATTCTGCGGATCCCCAATTGCCTCGGCGAGGGTGGATCCGTTGACGAGGGCCATCACCGGGCCCAGTTGCAAGCTTTGCGTCCGCTCGCACTCGCAGGCGCTTTCACGCGGCGGCCGGCCCAACGTCGCCAGGAAACGATCCGAGAGGTCAATGCCGGCATCGGGCAGGGCCTCCGCCCGAGTCCCGGGCGGGACACCGGGAAACTTGGGCACCGAGCCCGTCACACGGTAAATGCTGTCGAGCAGCACTTCCGCCGGCAGCCGTTTGGGAATCGCGTGCGAGTAATTGACCTTATCGTCCGCGTTCCACTTATTGGTGTCCGCGGAGAGCTGGTACGTCCGCGACTGGCAGATCAACCGCAGGACATGCCGCATGTTAAAGCCGCTCTGGATGAACTCCGTTGTGAGGTAGTCGAGCAGCTCGGGGTTGCTGGCCGGATTGCCGGCGCGGATGTCATCAATCGGCTCGATGATTCCTCGGCCGAACAGGTAGCCCCAGAGCCGATTCACATAGCTACGGGCAAAATACGGATTATCCGCAGCAGTGATCCAGGCGGCGAGCTGCTCCCGCCGCGTTGCCTTGGCCGAAGCCTCGTGCCCAATGGAATATGGGAACCGCGGCGGCGCCACGACGCCGGTTCGCAGGTGTACCATGTCTCCTTCGCGGTTATCGGAGACGATTTCATAGAGCGGCTTGGCCCCCTCGACGGCGGTGCCGCCGAGACGCTTATCCCCGCTCGCAGGGTCCGCCTTCAGGCCGACCTGGGCGAAAAACGCGGCCGTCTGGTAGTACTGGTCCTGCGTCCAGCGCTCGAACGGGTGATCGTGGCACTTGTTGCAATTGAAGCGCACCGCCAGGAACAGGTGTGTGGTGTTCTCCATCATCGCTGCCGGCTCGCGGAGAATCTTGTAGTACGCAGCGGCTGGATTTTCCCGGTTGGAGCCGCTGGCTGTCAGGATCTTCCGCGCAAACTCGTCATAGGGAGTGTTCCGGGCCACTTGTTCTCGGATCCACACGCGGAGCGCGGCGGCGCCCTCGGCGCCGAGGAACTTGCGATTGACCTGGAGCAAGTCGGCCCATTTGTTGGTCCAGTGCTCCACGAACGCGTTGCTGCAGAGGAGGCAGTCCACCAACTCGTTCCGTTTAGCCCGCGCTTCCCGCCCGTCCTTCAGGAATGCGCGGACCTCGTCGGCCGTCGGAGGCAGTCCGGTGAGGTCGAGATAGACGCGGCGCAAGAAATCGGCATCGCTGCTCAGTCCGGACGGCTCGATCTGCATCCGATGCCACTTGGCAGCTGCCAGTTCATCGATCCGGCCCCATGCCGGCGGAGCCTGCCAGGTGAAGCCGCAGCGGTCGCCCATGACCGTCAACGTCGTCGCAGCGTAGGCGCCGTCGTACCGCGCCAACACCGGCGCCTCGCCCCGGCGCACCGCCGTCAGCATGCCGCCGCGCGGCGCCGCCGTCGCAATCTCTGTGTTGCCGCTCTCGACGAAGCTCTCGTTGGTCACGTCCCGGTTTGTCCCGTCGGAGTAAGTCGCAGTCACGCGGAACGCCTGCGTTTGCCCCGGCTTGTCGACCTTGGGGTTAATCGGCCGGATGGCAATTCCGGTGACGCGGGGGGTACTCAAGTCCAGTTTGGCCCCTCCAGCGATCCAGTCGCGGACGATGCGGTAGTAGGGCTCCTCCGGCTTCAGGAGCTGGCCACCCGCGTGCGGCACCGCCCCGGTGGGTTTGAGCAGCATCAGACTATCATTGGGCGATGCCAGGTTGACCCGACGTGCGGCCAGGTCATCCGTCAAGGAACGCACATCAAGGATGGGGTCGTAGCCGCGCAGGGACAGTTTGAAGCCGTTCTTCCCCTGGGCCGCTCCGTGGCAGGTCCCCTGGTTGCAACCCACACGTGCGAGCACCGGGTTGACATCGCGGATGAAGTTCACGTCGGCCGGAGGGCTGTGTTCGCCATTCCCCTGGCTCGCGCTGCCGACCAGCGTAGCAATCGGTGCCGGAGAGAATTCCTTGCGAATTTGGCCGGAGGCTCCGTCGATCAGTCGTACGATCCCATCGGAGCCGGCAGCCGCCACGACCTGACTGTTCGGGTGGAACGCCACTGCGTAGACGCCAGCGTGCTTCACTTCCAGGGCCGCGAGTTGTCGAACGCCTTCCGTGTGATACTTGTCCAGGGCAGCCTTCTCGTCCGCTGTTCGCGTCGTTACCACCTTCTCGTTGATCGCCTTGACCCGCGCCGGCAGGGAGGTATCGAACTCGTAGCCGTAGACATGGACCGCACCGACCCCGTCCAGGCTGCTTCCCGCGGCGATCCGCTTGCCGTCGCGGCTGACCGCTACGCTGAAGATGCGCCCGTTTATCGACGGCATCTGGCGGATCAAGTTGGCGTCATCGCCGATCACACGCTTGCTCAACCGGTGAATGCGGTATACCTTGACGACACCATCCGAGCCGCCAAGCACGATCTCGTCCCGCTGCGGATGCCGCGCCACCGTCTGCAGGCCGCCTTTCAAGGCACCCGGAGTAATGGAGGTAATGTTGTCCACGAAGCGCTGCGTGGCCACCTCAGTCAGCTTCGCCGTCATGTCCCGCCCCACCGATACCAGGTGCGAGCCGTCCGCCGAGAACACGGTGTCGAGTACCCAATCGGTGTGCGAGCCCATGAACAGGATTTGTTCGCCCGTCTTGGCATCAATGGCCCGGACGGTGTTGTCGCCGCAGCCGAACGCGAGTTTTGTCCCGTCCGGTGACCAGCTCACGCCGTAGACTGTATCGTAGGTAACCGGGACCGACAGGGTCAACTTGCGCTTGGCGACGTCCCAGACCTGGACCTCCCCCATGCGCGCTGGCAAGCCCGCCGCCACGGCTAACTGCCTGCCGTCGGGGGAGAAATGCACCGACTGGATCCGTTCGGACAGTCCCACCAGCCGGGCGGCCAGCCGCCCACTGTCGGCTTCGACCAGCAGCACTTCGTGGAATCCTGCCACGGCCAGAAGCTGCCCATCCGGCGCGAAGTCCAGTGCCGTAATCACGGGTGGCCGAGTGTAGACGGGCGGATGTTCCGCGTCGTAGCGTTGGCGCGCGTTCGCCGGTGTATCGTCCACCGCTCCATCGGCGATCCAGCGCTTCACCAGCTCGATCTCTTGTTCTGCAAGCGGTTGATTGCCCTGGGGCATCAGCGCCTTGCCGTTTTGGGGGGTGATCAGCTCGACGAGGTAGCTCTCCTGGGGCTTCTGCGGCACAATCGCGGCGGATCCCGAATCGCCGCCGGCGAGGAGCTTAGCAAAGTCCGTCATGACGTAGCCGCCCCGGGCCTTGGCCGGCTGGTGGCAGCCCTGGCAGTGCGCCTGCAAGAGGGGTCGAATGTCCTGGTAGTAGCTCACTCTCGCGGCCGAACCGGAAGGTTTGCCCTTCGCTTCTTCACTCTGGAGCCCCTGGGGCAAGATGACACAGGTCAACAAAGAAGCGAGCAACAAATGCTGGGTCGTCTGCGGTGCCATGTACATGGTCTCCAAAGCAAGTCCTGTGCGGAAGACGATCGCGCAGGTAGGTCAGTTGATGCCAATCCGTCCGTGGTCTTCATGCGCGGTGGCATCCGGGGTGGCGGGGAAGCCGGCCTGTTGTCAAGCGGCTCTCTATTTACCATAGCCCGAATGCCCTCGAATCGATAGGATAGTTTTCGCCATTTTTTCCTGATTTTTCGACAGCCGCTGCCAGCGGCGTCCGACGTTGGGACTAAGACCATGCCGCCAAGCCGAGTCCGCCGCGTCCGTCATGTGGCCGTGCTCATTGAATCGTCCCGCGCGTACGGCCGGGGGCTGATCGAAGGCGTGGCCCGCTACAGCCGCGAACAGGGCAACTGGGTGCTCTATTTCGAGCCGCGCGGCCTGGAGGCGCCGCCCCCGTGGCTGCGCGACTGGAAAGGCGACGGGATCATCGCCCGGCTACCCCTGCGCTCGATGGCCCGCGCCGTGGCCGCCAAGGGACTCCCGGTTGTCGAGCTGTTCTCCACCGCGGAGAAGTCCGGACTCCCCTTGGTCGGGGGCGACAACGCTGCGATAGCCCGGCTGGCGCTGCAACACTTTTGGGAACGCGGCTTCCGGCACTTCGCCTACTGCGGCCCCACTCCCGCGACCAAGTACATCACCTTGCGGGGCGAAGCGTTCGTCCGTCAAGCTCAAGCAGCTGGCTGCGCCGGCGCCGTATTCTCCGTGCCGAGTGCGCACTGGGCGGTGGCCGACTGGGAACGCGAGGAGGAACAAATCGCCGGCTGGCTGCAGACGTTGCCCCGGCCCGTTGGGGTGCTGGCCTGCTATGACGAACGCGGCTATCAAGTGCTGAACGCCTGTCGCCGCGCGGGGCTGCGGGTGCCGGAAGAAGTGGCCGTGCTTGGTGTCGGCAACGACCCGGTCCTCTGCGAGATGTGCTTCCCGCCGCTCTCCAGCATCGACCTCGACGCGCCCCGGATCGGGTACGTCGCGGCGGCCTACCTCGACCGCATGATGCGCGGGCGCCGCGCGCCGCGAACACCGATCAGTATTACACCGCGAGGACTGATAGGCCGCCGCTCGACGGACGTGCTGGCCACCGACGACCCCGACCTGGCCGAGGCGCTGGCCTTCATCCGCGCGCACGCCTGCGAGGGCATCGGCGTCAGCGACGTGCTCCGGCGCTTCGCCATCTCGCAGCGGGTCCTCGAGCGGAAATTCCGGTCGTTCCTCGGCCGCACGCCAAAGGCGGAGCTGCTCCGCGTGCAGGTCGCCCGCGCCCGTGTACTGCTGGCCGAGTCGGATCTGCCGCTCAAGGAGATCGCCCGCCGCTGCGGCTTCGGCAGCGAGAAGTACTTTAGTGATGCCTTTCACCGGCAGGGCGGTATTCGTCCGGCCGCCTACCGCCGCCAGCTACGCAGCGGTTCCGCCTGATTGGGGTCTTTTTCATTTTGAATTATCTTTGCTCCCGCACTTCCAAAATCCACAAATGACCAATCACTAATGACCACCCAATATCATCCCAACATGCGACACTCCCAGTGGGACCTTCTCGAAAAAAGTGCGACCTTTTGCCAATTTTGAGACCTTCTCTTCCCATCTCCTTCTCTGCTCCGAATTTCCGCCAGCACGCCGTTGCTGCTTCCGCGCCCAGGTGCTATAGTCGGTGTTCATGAGCGATGTCACCCGCATCCTGAGCGCCATCGAGGCCGGCGACCCGCAAGTGGCGAATCAGCTGTTGCCGCTGGTCTACGATGAATTGCGCAAGCTCGCGGCGCAGAAGTTGGCCCGCGAGAAGCCCGGCCAGACCCTGGACGCCACAGCGCTGGTGCATGAAGCCTATGTGCGGTTCGTGGACGTGGAGAAGGCTCAACACTGGAACAGCCGCGGCCATTTCTTTGGAGCTGCCGCCGAAGCCATGCGCCGTCTCCTCGTGGACAGCCCTACTCGTTGAACTCGTTGCGACTGGTCGCTCTCGGCGTACTGCGTCCCGCAGGTGGTACAGATGAAGTTCGGCATGATGTCGGCATTTTAGGGCGCACCGATAGAATTGCTTCGTTCATATACGAACAAGCGAGGGATTGAGAGCGAGAGGATCGAGCATGAACCTGCCTGAACCGCTGCAACAAATCATGCGGATGGTGTCCGGTTACTGGACCTCGCAGGTGCTCTACGTCGCCGCCAAGCTGGGACTTGCCGACTTACTCAAGCAGGGTCCGAAGACCGCCGAAGAACTGGCATCTTCAACCCAGACCCATCCACGTTCCCTTTATCGCTTGCTGTCCAGTTCGGCGTCTTTGGGGCTTTTTGCAGAGGACGAACAGAAACGCTTTTCGTTGACGCCACTCAGCGACTGGTTGCGAAGCGACGTACCAGGATCGCAGCGAGCCACCGCCGTCATTGTCGGCGATCTGCTTTATCGAGCCTGGGGCGAGTTGCTCTGCACTCTTCAAACCGGCAGACCGGCCTTTGAAAAGGTCCACGGCTTGCCGTTTTTCGAGTATTTGAGCCAGAACACGGAACAGGCGAGCGTGTTTGACGAGGCGATGGCAATCCACGGCTGGGCGACGACGGCCATTCTCGAAGCGTATGATTTTTCTGGCATCCGAATGCTGGCCGATATTGGCGGCGGCAATGGCAGTGCCATTACAATGATCCTGAAAAAGTACCCGGACATGCGGGGAATCTTGTGTGACTTGCCCGGAGTGGCCGAGCGAGCCAAGCAGAACATCCAAGCGGCTGGAGTAGCGGATCGCTGTCAGGTAATCGGCGGCAGCTTCATGGAGGCTGTGCCGACCGGGGCTGATGCCTACATGATGCGGCATGTCATTCACGATTGGGACGATGAGAAGTCCGCCAAGATTCTCAAGAACATTTACCGCTCGATGGGCAAGGATGGGAAACTGCTCATCGGCGAGTACGTCATGCCGTCCGATAATACGCCGTCGATGGCGACGGGAAGCGATCTGGTGATGTTGGTCATCTCAGGAGGCCAAGAGCGCACGGAGGAAGAATTTCGGACGCTGTACGAGCGTGCGGGATTCTGTTTGACAAGGATCGTTCCGACGAAAGTTGGGATATGCGTGATTGAGGGGACAAAGGAAATAATCTGACGGAACGACACGATGAAGATTCTGTTGATACTCCCCCTGTTCGGGGTATTTCTGTTGGCCGTGGTCCAGACCGATCAACAAGTCAAACCGCCGAGCGAGACAACAGCCGGCTGGGTCAAGCACCCAAAGAACCCCGTGCTTGGGGGCGATCTCGGAACCTGCTTCGACGTTTCCGTTCTGAAGGTGGACAACAGTTATCGCATGTGGTTCTCCTGGCGACCCAAGAAAAGCATCGCCCTGGTTGAGAGCAAGGATGGTGTCCAGTGGAGCAAACCCGTGATCGTCCTTTGCCCCAACGAGAAGACAGATTGGGAGAATGATGTGAACCGCCCAGTTGTTCTCAAGAATGGCGACCGCTACCAGATGTGGTACACAGGGCAGGCACGAGGCAAGTCGTGGATCGGATATGCCGCCAGCCAGGACGGGAAGACGTGGCAACGAATGAGTGACAAACCGGTTCTCGTCGCAGAAAGGCCGTGGGAGAAAGTAGCGGTGATGTGTCCACACGTCCTTTACGACGACAAGGACAAGCTCTACCGCATGTGGTACTCCGGGGGTGAACAATACGAGCCGAACGCCATCGGCTACGCCACCAGTACGGATGGGTTGAAGTGGACCAAGCACGAGAATAACCCCATCTTCGAGCCCATCCCCGAAAATACCTGGGAAAAGGACCGTGTGACGGCGTGCCAGGTCGTGCGGCAGGGCGATTGGCATGTGATGTTCTACATCGGTTTCCGTGATCGGGACCACGCTCAAATTGGTATGGCCCGCTCCAGGGACGGCATCACCGATTGGCAGCGTCATACGGCCAACCCGATCATTCGCCCTGGAAAAGATCAGTGGGACCACGACGCCGTTTACAAGCCGTATGCCATCTATGATGGCCGACAGTGGTTGCTGTGGTACAACGGTCGCAGGGGCGGCGTGGAGCAGATCGGGCTGGCATTGCACGAGGGGATGAACCTGGGCTTTCAAGGAGGACGCCGTGATCGTTGATGATTTCCCCTCGTTCACGTCCCGACCGCTCCCGGAGTCCGGGCAGTCTGAAGTAATCCTTCCAGGGCATCACAAGCAGCCGGCACGCCGTCTTCTTGGCGTACTTGCTCAGCTACCTCCGACGCCCGCTGCTCGTGCATCGGATTTTCCAAAAGGCGCAGCAACTCAGCCGCTGCACGGTCGGGCGTGTAGCGCCAGGCCGGAACGGTGCGTGCGATCCTCAGCCGTGCAACACGCTCGGCGTTGTCCGGCTGATCGTGGGCGTAGGGCACGACCAGCGTGGGACGGCCCGACCGCATCGCCAGCCCGGTTGTTCCGACCCCTCCAGCATGAGCAATCACAGCCGCCTGTGGGAACAGTTCCGAAAAGGGTGCATGGTCACAGGCGATCACGCCATCGGGCAGAGATGCTGGGCGGTGGCGGGCATTCTTCCCGACAATGATAACGGCCCGGCGACCTCTGCCGCTGACGAACCGAGGGTGAACACGATGGGCGGGGGGCTTTCGCCCAAGAAACTAGCCAATTCAGCGGGCAGTCCACCCCCGCTGTCATAAAACGGAAAACCGGTTATGACAATGTGCTGAGGCCAGTCCGGTTGCTTGTCAGCCAGTACCTTCGAGAACAGCGCCAGTACCGGAAACGGCGAGTTCTGGCCCTCGAACAGCGGGATGTCCGACGTGGGCGGCAGGCCGAGGTCAGCCCGCAGACGGTGCCACGGCGCGAACCAGGAGCGGAACCTCCATTTGCCCACCAGAACAAGAGACGGTGAAAGGCGGGGCCAAGGAACCGCAGCTTCGCCATGGACAGGACCTGGGGGAACACCGGCGGATCATAAACCGAAAAGAGGCCGAGGGGCTGGAGAAAAGTGGATGCCCAGGGGATGCCCTTCTTCTCAGCCACCAGCCGGGTGGTGAAGGTGAGCAGGTGGGAAACCAGGAGGTCCGCCCCATCTGCTGCCGCCAGGGTGTCCTCGTAAGTTTCTCGGAGGACCCCCGTCATGTATTCACGGATGACAAATTCGCCCCACGTGCGCCGGTCCATGCTGCGCCGCATCAGATCAGCGCCGGTTTCCGGGTCGGGGTGGTCAGGCCGCACGGCCCGGAAGCCGATGCCCAGCGCCTCGACGTTCTGCCGATATGCGCCGCTTGTGGCGATCACGGCCTCGTGGCCCCGTGCCTGCAAGCCGAGAGCGATGGCGATATAGGGGTGCAGGTCGCCCAGCGAGCCGAACGTCGTGAGGACGATCCGCCGCCTTCTGAAGGTGGCAATCTCGGTTGGGATCGCAACACTCTCTTGAAAGCCGGGCATCACGTTACTCCTTCATTTCTTCCTTGTAAATTGCGAAGCCCGCCTTCAGGTAATTCGGCAAAGCCGCTGGGTGGTCCTTGGTGCAGGTATGGAGCCAGAAGCGCCGAGGTTGGTAGCTCCACGCCTGGTCGATGGTCCACTGGAGGAAATACCGCCCCAAGCCTTGGCCGATGAACTCCGGCATCAGCCCAAACTGCACCAGTTCGATTTCGCCTTCGGAGCGCCGGTCCAACTCGGCAAAGCCGGCCGGGACGCCATCGACCATCAAAACGTGGACTTCATCCCTGGGATCGTTCAGGATGGCGGCAAGCTCAGCGTCGGAGAGCTTCCTGCGGCTGGTCCAGTCGTAATCCCGGCCCACGGCTTCGTACAGGAAGCGGTAGTAGGCGACGGTCGGCTTCTGAACGTGGACCACGGGAAGCCCTACCCTCTGCGGCGGAACGACCCGCTCAGGGCGGGCGAACATTTCCAGGTAGGTGGTCTTGACCGTCATGGCTATTGCCCACGGGGGATGCTGGCGTTCCTGGTTGCCGTGGGGCTATTGTACCTCCATCTCGCATGTAGCGGCTCGTTGCGATGGCGGTAAGATGACGACACGACCGGACAGCCGGCTTGCGCCTGGCCGCGAGTTCGCGCGGGTGGTACTGCGCCGCACGGCGCTGCAGTGAGGTGAGCACGACGCAAATGGTTTCGCTCGCCGGGTCGGCCCAGCACGCACTGCTGGGCGGCCATCGACGATGAGAAGCTGATCATGGCAGGCGACGCGCCGCTGCGGGCAACATTGCCGTGCCAACGGGCTGAAAAAAAGACCGACGAAACTACGCTGGCCGGCAGCTATAGTTAGCGATAGTTAAAGTTTGGCGTCTTTCTGGAGGCAGCCTGTGGCCATGGACCATGGATCCCTATCTGCGGTTCTCCGACAGGTTCGCAAACTGGCCGTTGTGCGGATCGATCCGATTCCGAGCTGCTCGATGCAATCCTCAACCAGCAGGAGGGCGCGGTGTCGAGTCGGCGCCCATGCCCGGAAGCACTTGCAAGGCCGGCTGGCGCGACGCGGCGTGACCCTGTCCGGAGTGCTGGCGGCCACGGCGTTGTCGCAGACCGCCGGTCGCGCTGTACCGGCAGCCCTGCTCACCACAACGGTCCACGGTGCAGCTGCGCCATCGGCGGGCCCGGCCGGAGCCGTTTCCGCGAGTGTCGCAGCTCTTGTGGAAGGTGGGTTGCGGACGACCACGACCAACACGATCGTGGCCACGTTGGTATTGGCGCTCGGGATGGTTGCCGGGGGCACTGGGTTGATCTTGGGCCAGACTTTTCTAACCAGGCCGCCCGACGAGAACATACTCCACCAGCCACATCCGGTAATCCAAGCCGAAGACCCTTCCAAGCCGGTGGCAGGGATGCCCCAAAAAACCGAATCGCAGGGGTCCGCGGCGCAAACGCAGTCGCGGGCCGACCAGTATGGCGACGCCCTACCATCCGGCGCTCTGGCACGCATTGGGACAGTGCGCTGGTGGCACGGTAAGGACCGGCAAGGATGTCCCATGGCATACGCGCCCGACGGGAAAAGCTTGATTTCATGCGATCCGGACAAGGGAGTCCGCATCTTGGATGCGGCAACAGGCAAGGAACTGCGCCGCATCGAGCGTGAGGGCGAACCGATTAGCTGGTTTGCACTCTCACCCGACGGCAAAGCGATCATTACGGGTAGCGGGTCGAGCCCGCTACTCCGCCAATGGGATGTCTCCACGGGAAAGGAGCTTCGGCAGATCCCAACGGGCGAGAGAGAATCTTCCGTTCTCGCTTTTGCACCGAACGGCAAGACATTGGCTGCGGTGACAGGGCAAACGGTCATCCGCCTTTGGGACGTAACTACCTGGAAGGAGACTCACCAACTCAAGGGACACAGTGCCTGGATTGGTTCGCTTGCTTTCGCGCCGGACGGGAAGACGCTCTTATCCGGAGGTGGCATTACGCGGGCCATGCGCTGGTGGGACGTGGGCACGGGACGAGAGATCAGGCGCTTGGGCGTCAAATCGGAGCATTACTGGCAGCCGACCCTATCTCCGGACGGCAAAAGGCTGGCCGCCCTCCTGTCCCCCGGTGCCGTGCTCTACCTTTGGGACGCAACCACCGGCGGCGAAATCGCTCGGACCGCGCTCGGCGAAGAGGGCGGCTGGAGCTGCTTGTGTTTTTCCCCGGACAGTGAGATCTTGGCCTGCGGCGCTGGCACCGGGCGGCGTGGGAATCAAACCCTGTTCTTTGCGGCGGCCACGGGACGGGAGTTGCGCCGCTGGGACGAGGTGAGCTATACGAGCCGCATGGCCTTCTCCCCCGATGGGAAGATCCTGGCGCAAGCGCAGGGTGGTGTGATTCGACTCAGAGATGCAGCCACGGGAAAGTCACTCCTGCGGACGCCGCTTCCCGATTACGTGATGTCGGTCCGATTCACCCCTGACGAGCGCACCTTGCTGACGAGCTGCTGGGGCGGTCAAACCGGCACCTGGCAGCCGTTCTCCGGCGAGCCGCGCGGTGCGCTAAACGGACCGCCTGAAGGTTTCGCCGGCCGCGCGGATATGATCCTGGGAACGGCCTTGTCAACCGACGGCAAAAGAGCCGCCCTCGTGGATGCGCGGGGAGTGCTCCACGTGTGGGATCCCGCAACCGGCAAGGCCTGGTGCCGCATTAGCGAACCACCGGTCGGTGAGGATCAAGTCGATTTCTCGCCCGACGGCAAGGTACTGGTTGTCAAGCACGCAGACCACGTAATACGTATCTGGGATACGATGACCGGTAAAATGCGTTGTTCCCTTCCTCGGTTTGGAACAACGAGATTCCCTCATCCCCACGCTTTTTCTGCGGATGGACGTGTCGTCGCCACGGCCCCTTCATCTCAGGACAATAGCTTCATCCGCCTGTGGGATGCTGCCACCGGGAAAGAATTGGGAAAACTAGCATGGGAGGACATGACCTCCCCCACTTGCCTCGCGTTCTCACCGGCTGGCAAGTACCTGGTGGCAGCTCATATCCGGGAGGGTTTGGAAGCGAGAGGTCGGTCAGATGGTATTGGCATACGTCTGTGGGATCTGGCCACTGGGCGGGAACTCCGGCGCTTCCAGACGCCGACACGCGAGTTACGGGCACTCGCGATTTCGCCGGATGGGAAGACGTTGGCTGCTGGGGCCAATGACACCGTTCTATTGTGGGAGCTGGCGAGCGGGAAGGCCCGTGGTCGATTTCCGGGGCACCAGGAATGGGTGTGGTCGGTGGCATTCTCTCCGAGTGGACGCCTCTTGGCATCCGGGAGCCTGGACCACACGGCCTTGGTATGGGACGTGACAGGCATCTGCCCGGATGGCCAGCTGCTTTGCCGGACCCCGCAACCAGACGAGATCGAACTGCTGTGGACGGGGCTGGGCAGTTCAGACGGCATTCGCGCTTACCGCGCCATGTGGCTGATGGTCGCAGCCGCGCGCCCGTCGGTTTCCTTTCTCGCCGAGCGCCTGCGACCCCAACAGCCCGTGGAGGATGCCCGGCTGGAACGATTGATTGCCGAGTTGGACAGCGAACAGTTCAAGGACCGCACCCGAGCATCCCAGGAACTGGAAGAATTAGGTGAGCTGGCCGAGACCGCCCTGCGTAAGGCACTTGCCAGCAACCAATCGCTGGAAGTCCGCCGGCGTGTGGACAACTTACTCCACAAAGTGGAGACTCAAACCTTGTCGCCAAAGCAACTCCTGTTCTTGCGGGCGTTCGATGTGCTCGAGCACATCGGCACACCGGAGGCCAAAGAGGTATTACAGAACCTTGCCAAGGGGGCGCCCGAAGCCCGACTGACGCAAGAAGCGAAAGCCTCCCTGGAGCGACTGTCAAGACGACCATGATACGGAAGGAGGGCTTTCCCTGATGGCTGACTGTCATTTTGCAGGTGGCCTTGCGCACTCCGGTCGGACACACGAATGGCACTAGCTTTAAGTCCAGAGGCGCTGCAAAGGTCCGCTTGAACCGAGGTCTGCAATAACACACTGTTTTCTGACATCGCCATTCCCAGCAGCTCTACCAGAGTCGGCATTTTTCGTTCAGTTTTTCCGAGTTTGGCACAGTATCAGCTGTATAGAGGTGCGGTGACCACGACAGGCTGTTTTTGCTGCCATTCTGGCAGCTGGTTGTGCCGGACCATCGGATTTTCCACCTTTGCTGGCAGGCATTGGCTGAGAAAGATGTTCAGGGCTTGGAGTAGGCAACTCCTACGCCCTCTCCTCGCACGTCTCCACGGCGCCGGTACACAACGCGATCGTACCGGCAACTGCAAGGTCAAGCGCCCGCGCGGTCACTTTGATCGAAGTTAGACAATTACAACCTGAGACGATACAGAAAGCGACTAAATGACAAACCTAAAAATGGTCCGCGCCCGTTTCGCGCGCAGCACGGGGCTTCCCTTTGCGAATGTTTTGACCGAAGCCAACATCCTCGACGTTCTCAACGATCATGGCATCAAGTATAGGGACCGCGTTTTCAATCCGGTCACGACCATCTGGGGCTTCCTCAGCCAAGTGCTCAGCGACGACCACAGTTGCCGCGACGCCGTGGCTCGGGTCATCGCGCACAAGGCCGCCAGCGGTGCTAGGGTCTGCTCGCCCAATACCGCCAGCTACTGCAACGCCCGCAGCCGCCTCCGTACGGACGTGCTCCGCACCTTGGCGATGCGAACCGCCCAGGAATTACAGGCCGGTGCGCTGCAAGAGTGGAAATGGAATGGGCGGCAGATCGGCAACTTGTACGAGCGCAGATGGGAAGGGGAGGTCGATATCCGGTCCATCAAATCGACGATGAAGATGGACGTGCTGCGGTGCAAGACGCCGGAGATGGTGCGCAAGGAGATCTGGACGCACCTGCTAGCGTACAACCTGCTTCGCACGGTGATGGCGGTCGCCGCGGCCGAAAATGGCATCGAGCCACGCCAGGTGAGCTTCAAGGGGGCCAAGCAGGCCGTGACGGCGTTCGCCCCGAAGATCGAGGTGGCGCGGTCAGAGGGGCGGACGCTGTTGATCGATGCGATGCTGACGACCATCGCGTACCACCGCGTCGGGAACCGCACCGGGCGCTGGGAGCCACGAGCGCGGAAGCGTCGGCCAAAGCCTGGGGTCCGCCTGATGCAATCCCGAGCTATAGCCAGGCTGTTGCAGAACCGCTCGAAATATTATTAAGCTAGTGCCATTCGTCTGACACACCGACGCGCTATTTCGAACGAAAATGGAACAGCAGCTTGGCGCTTTCACTCATAGCGAAACAGGCTGCCGACAGGCACTTTATCATCGACGACAATATGAAGATAAGCGCTGGTGAGGGAGACGTTGCTGTGCCCTGCGGCCGCCTGGACCTCGGCCAGTGAACGTCCACCTGCGAGCATGGCTGACGAATGTGTGGCGGCCGTGATGGATTGGGAAGATCGTGCTCACCGGCGGCAGCGTCCAAAGGTGGCGGTTGTGGCGCGTACGGCCACCTTTAGAAGGCACGGTCGAGCAGATCACCTCATGGCTCGCCGTGAGTACCGGCATGGAGCTAGACAAGGGGGGTGCGGTCCATGTGCTGGATGCAGAGACCTGGCAGAAGTACCACCGACGTCTGCAGGCCGAAGGCGGCCCCTGAGCCGAACGCTGAGGATTGTACCGGGTGGGCAATGGCGACGCCGCACAGAAGACCATCCCTCTGCCGCTAAAGTAAGTTAATCCGTAGGCCAGGTTCCGCGATGGTCATTGCGAGCGATGGTGCTGCGGATCTCGTCGTGGTGGAGGTTCTCCAGGCCGCAGACGACGGCGAGGTTCTTCTTCTTGGCCTCGGCGCAAGCGGCCTCGACCTTGTGGATGCCGGCGAGATGGACGGCGACCGGCTTCTCGGCGAAGATGTGCTTACCAGCGGCGCCGGCCGCCCGCAGGTGGGCGCGTACGTTGGTTCTTGCTACCGAGCCGCCGCTCTTCGTCTCGGTGGGTTGATCTCGATCGTGAAGAAGTTGTCCTTCGCCTCGACGACGTAGGACTTCGGCACGACGATCGGCTCGACGGATTGATCCGCGGGCATGGGCGGCACCACTGTGACCTGGTGCTCCCCCACGACCGCGCCGGGAAGCTTGCGGTCGCTGACCTGCGTGGTCAGCGCGAAGTTCCCGTCCGCATCGGTTTCGCCGTTGATTAACAGGCGCGGGTCCGAGCGGGCCTGGAACTGGACCACGCCGCCTGCCACCGGACCACTGCCCTTGTAGACCACCCGGCCCCGGACGGGGTAGGTCTGGGGGAGCTGGACCTTTTCGTCACAGCCTCCCAGGATTGCCCAGGCGAGTGCCACCACCAGCCACCACGTCCCGCTGCGCTGACCGATCGCGCTGGCGTTGTTCATGCGCTGAACCTCCGCTCTCGTAGCCTGGTCCACTTACCAATCGGCGCCCAGCGGGTTACCGTCACTGGGGTCGCAGGCGTGCTGCCAGGTCGCCTCGCTGATGGAACCGCTCAGGAAACGCACGCTGCCGTCTCCCAGGCTGACGTTGATACCCCCTTGGTGCGGTGACTGCGCCCGGCGCGTGTCACATTCGCTCACCCAGTTCGGAGCGAGCTGGAACAGGAAGCAACCGGGGTACACTCCCGTGGGCGGGGCCGGGCCGTTCATGCAGAACTGCGGCCGCCAGACGGTGTTGGAGTCACTCCATAAATTGCCGTAGGTCGAAGCGGCGTCCGGGTTGCCGGTGTTGCCGCAGGTGCCGTAACGCTCAGTGAAGAGAATGGTGTTCGACAGACCGTCCGGGATCGCGCCGGGTAGCCGGGCGGCGCCCTCCGTGGTGTGGGCCGCAGTGTCGCCGAAGACGAGGTAGTTGGCTGCGTAGTTGCCAATGGCCCAAAGGTGGGCACTGCCGGTGTGGGTGGATCCCATCCCATCCCCTTCCGGCCCGAACGGTTGGGGCTCGGCGGGGCAGCGGTACGCCTTGACCGGCTGCTGGAAGAGTTCGCGGAGGCCAGCCGGCCGGTCTGGGGCGACCACGGTGTTCACGTTAAGATGCGCGGCCCGGTACAGGTTATCCTGCTCGACGAAGGGCAGCAGCCAGTCGAAGACGGTGAAGCCGACAGCTCCCTTGTACGGTCCGGGCACCACAATGACCGAGGTGGACTGGTTGGGCCCAGGGTTACCGGCCTGATGCACACAGAGCGGCGGTAAGACGGCGTAGGTGTCATGGCAGTTGTGGGTCGCCAGGCTGATTTGCTTGAGGTTGTTGGTACACATAATGCGGTTAGCGGCCGCGCGCACCTTCTGCACCGCCGGCAAGAGCAGCGCAATCAGAATCCCGATGATGGCGATGACAACCAGGAGTTCGATTAGTGTGAAACCCCGCGGCTTGCTCCGGTGATCGCAGTTCATATCCGTTACCCCTTTCGCTAAGGGCGCCGAACCCAGGATGGCGGCAGCCGCACCGCAGGGCTTGAAACCCAAGCGTGGATGCGCATGACCAGCACCGGCATGCGAACAGGGATAGACGAATCCAAAGGCGGAGTGTGCAAAGGTGGGGAGGCAGGCAGCGAGTTCCTCGGGTACTCACCATCCCATATATCAATTGGATCATCCGGGAGACGGCTTGGCAATGCGAAAGCAATATAAATTGCGAACCGTGGTCATCCCACGGATGGTGTTTCTCTTCGATTAAGGGAATTCTGGCTCTTCGGTAGGCCAATCCGGGCGTTTGGTCGCTTGCGTGGCGGCCTGTACTTCCAGCCGAGCAACTCAGCTGCATCACGAAGGCATCGCTTCCGCCTGCAGCTTCGTGTCGTTTTTTCGGCGATGTTCTACCTCTTCCCGCCACGATTGGGATCGATTCCTCCGCACCTCGACACGTGGGCAAGTCTCAGCGCTTTAGTTAACTGTTGTGTCGAAGTTTCGAGTCTCTTTCGGGCTAATTGATATGGAGCGAAATCCGCGGGACCCGGCGGGCTTGTTCGGTGGCGCCAGCCCGCAAAACGGCCTTTCCACTACCTCGGTGGGACTGCGGCACGGGATCAATTCGCTCCCCTGACCATTTTGCTCCAAAGACATATTTTCTCTTGACATTCAGTTGCAATGGTTTACGCTCAAAATCATGTTCCTCCGATTTCGACAATCATTTTTCATTGGGATCGTGTGCTTGTTCGGATTCTACGCAAGCTCGCAAGCGCGGCCTGTACACAAGCAGGCGCTGGCCGACTATTTCGGCCCGTTTCTGGCCAAGAAGTTAAATGATTGCCGGACCTGCCATCTGCCGGACCAGTCCGAATACGCCAATTCCGCGCTGGTCTCGGAAAAACCGCATAACGCTTTCGGGGCGCGCTTGAAGGAAGTGAAAAAAGAACTGCGCCACGCGGGCAAGAAGATCGATATTCCCACGCGGCTGGAAGCGATAGCACAGGAGGATTGCGATGGAGACGGGGTCAGCAACCTCATCGAACTACTCACGGGCCATTTTCCGGGGGACCCCAATGACAAACCGGCACCTGCGGAGATCGCAGAGTTTCCCAAGATCCTGGAGGCTTTTCACAAATTTCAAAGTGGTTATCCGTGGCGGCCATTCGAGGTCGTAAAACGCCCCCCGATTCCCACGGTAGAAAACAACGACTGGGTGCGCAACCCGATCGACGCTTTCATTGCCATGGAACACGAGGAGCACGGCCTGGCGCCGCGACCCGAAGCGCCGAAAGAAGTGTTGCTGCGGCGGGTGTATCTGGATCTCATCGGCTTACCGCCTACGCCGGCAGCACTGCACGCCTTTCTTCAGGATGCAGCGACGGATGCTTACGAAAAAGTGGTAGCCCAATTGCTTCACAGCCCGCAATATGGCGAGCGATGGGGCCGGCACTGGATGGATGTGTGGCGCTACAGTGACTGGGCAGGATACGGCGCCCAAGTGCGGGACAGCCAGCCGCATATCTGGCGCTGGCGGGACTGGATCATCGAATCGCTAAACTACGACAAACCGTACGATCGCATGATCCTGGAAATGCTTGCCGGGGATGAGTTGGCTCCCGAAGATCCGGATGCGCTTCGAGCAACTGGGTACCTGGTTCGCAATTACAAATTGCTGAGCCGGGAAACGTGGATGCAGGAAACTGTCGATCACATCGGACAAGGGTTCCTGGGCGTGACACTCGGTTGCGCCCGCTGCCACGATCACATGTTTGATGCGATTTTGCAAAAAGAATATTACCAGATTCGGGCAGTTTTCGAGCCGTACCAGGTTCGAACGGATCGTCTCCCCGGCAAACCGGATATCAAGCTTGATGGCCTGGTGCATGCCTACGATGCAAACCCGCAGGCGCCGACATTTTTGTATATCCGGGGAGACGAACGGACGCCGGACAAAGCGCCGGTAATTCCCGGAGTTCCGGAGGCGCTGGGAGGCACCTTTCCAGAAATCAAGCTAGTCGATTTGCCGGTAAGCTCGTTTGCACCGGACAAGAGATCGTTTGTAATTGGGGAAACGAAGGCCGCAAGCGCATCGACGATTGCCATGGCCCGGAAAACCTTCGCGGAATCGTCGCGCCGGCTGGGAACGGCACTCGTGCAGCATATAAATTGTGGGGGGTGGGATGCCCTTCCGCGACTTTCTATTATGCAAGAGGCATTAGACTCGTGGAAAGTTGCTGAAAGGGACGTCGCACTTGCAGTAACAAAACATGCCGCTTTGCTGTGGGTGTTGCGGGCCGAAGAACTGGAGGATGCTGGAAATAAAGAGTCGGCCGCATGGAAAGCCGCGGCGACCGAAGCGGCCTCCCTGCAAAGGCAAGCCGCTGTGCTCGAGGGGCAGCGCAACTTGGAGATTGCGCGGCGAGCGAATCGCACCGTACCTGCGAAAAACAAAATGGAAACCGCGAAAAAAGTCGCCGAGGCCAAACAAGCGCTCGCTAAGGCGCAAGCCGACGCTCGATTGTCGGCGACCACGACCTACACACATCGGCCAATGGCAACGTACCCGAAGACGAGCACCGGACGCCGGCTGGCGCTGGCCCGGTGGATCGCGGCCAAAGAGAATCCGCTGACCGCCCGCGTCGCCGTGAACCACATCTGGTTAAGACATTTTGGGCAAGGCATCGTGCCGAGCGTGTTTGATTTCGGCCGCAACGGACGGCCGCCATCGCACCCAGCCCTTCTGGACTGGTTGGCGGCCGAGTTCATGAGTCCATCTGTTTACGCGCAGGAAAAAGGCGGCTGGAACATGAAAGCCATCCACCGCCTGATTGTGACGAGCAACACGTACCGCATGGCTTCAACCCCCGATGCCGCGAACCTCGCCCGGGATTTGGATAACCGTTTTCTTTGGCGCTTTAGTCCTCGAAGGGTGGAAGCCGAAGTGGTGCGGGATGCTGTCTTCTTTGTCGCCGGCCTGCTCGATTTGAGCATGGGTGGGCCGGACATCGAGCACCAGAAAGGATTGACGGTTCCCCGCCGGAGTATTTATTTCCAACATGCTTCGGAAAAACAGATGAAGTTTCTAAAACTCTTCGATGTCGCCGCGGTCACGGAATGTTACCAGCGCAAGGAATGCATTGTGCCACAACAGGCTCTGGCGATGGCAAACAGCGAACTGACGCGCAACGGCTCGCGGTTCCTGGCCAGCACTCTGGCGGAGGAAGTGCCGGAAAAGGATTCGGCGGCATATGTCCAAGCTGCTTTTGAACATGTCCTTACCCGACCGCCGACCGCGGATGAACTCGCTGAGTGCGTAGCTTTCTTAAAACAACAAACACAGAAATATGGGGATCAGGACCCCAGGGGTGTCGCCGGGACCAATGCTAATGTCTCCAAGCCTCCCGTTATTCCGCAGTTGCGGGCGCGGGAAGATTTACTTCATGTATTATTCAATCATCATGATTTTGTGACGCTTCGGTGAAACAAGGGATCAGCAGATGCGAAAATCCAGCCGGCTTGCTCAATTCCCGCGGTGCCCCGGCATAACCCGACGGTCTTTCCTCGCCGAAACCGGAATGGGTTTTACCGGTCTCGCATTGAGTTCCATGCTGCATCGGGACATAGCCTTTGGGGCCGCCGAAGATTTTCCTCCGCCGGACGGTACACCGCACATCACGCCCAAGGCGAAGGCGGTAATCTGGATTTTCTTATGCGGCGGGGTCAGTCACGTTGAGAGTTTCGACCCGAAACCAGCCTTGAATAAGTATGCCGGCAAAACCATCGAGGCCACGCCGTATAAGGATGTGCTCGGCAAAGAAAACATGAATGTTCTGGCGGGAAATCCGGCCCATGGCGGTCGCAAGGTCCTGATGGGGCTGAACACGGGTTTCCGAAAGCATGGCCAAAGCGGACTGGCGGTCGGGGATTGGTGGAAGCACATCGGATCTTGCGCGGATGATCTGGCTGTCGTCCGTTCGCTGTGGACCATCCACAACGATCATGGAACACAACTTACCTGGCATACCGGCCGTCATCCCCGCGAAGGCCCCTATCCTACCATCGGTTCGTGGGTATGCTATGGACTGGGAACGCTGAATGAAAACCTGCCGGAATATGTGGTGTTGGGAACGCCGACCGGGGATTGTTGCGGTGGGGAGTGGACGCATGGGGCGGGTTACCTGGGACCGCAGTATGGCGGAGTGCGATTAAATGCCGAAGCAAAGGAAGCCTTGCCATTTGTGGCACGGCCTAATGGCGTCTCCCGCGAAGAGCAGGAAGCCGAATTCAGCTTATTAGGCAAATTGAATCGTCTTGCCGGCATCGATTATCCTAATGACCCGGCCTTGCGGGCGCGGATCAAATCGTATGAACTGGCCTTCGGCATGCAAGCAGCCGTCCCCGAAACCCTGCAACTGGAAAAGGAAAGCGAGGCAACACGCAAGCTTTACGGCCTCGATCAGCAGTCCACACGCTCTTTCGGCCAATTGTGCCTGGTGGCCCGCCGGCTGGTGGAGCGAGGCGTCCGGTTCGTACAGATTTTCCACGGTGGCGGTGGCGGCGGCGCCTGGGACGCGCACGCCGGGATCAAGAAAAACCATGAAACCCTTTCCAATCAAGTAGACTATCCCATTGCTGGATTGCTCAAGGACCTCAAGCGGCGCGGCATGTTGCAAGACACGCTGATCGTTTGGGGAACGGAGTTCGGCCGGTCGCCCGGTGCGCAAGGCGATGGGCGGGATCATCATCCACAGGGATTCTGCGCCTGGTTGGCGGGCGCCGGCATCAAAGGTGGCACCGTTCATGGCGCCACCGACGAAATCGGCTTCCATGCCGTCGAACAACAGCGTTACGTCACTGATATCCACGCTACCGTTCTTCATCTGCTTGGCCTGAATCCACACAAGCTCGAACTACCGGGCCGGAAACGGCTGGCGATGGATTATGGTAGACCGATTGAGGAAATCATGGCATGACAGCCGCGCCAAAACCGAGTTGACCCTAACCAATAAATCTGCCGGTAGACAGACGCCGGATAGAACTCTACGGTTTCTTATTTCCCTCCGATTTTTTATCCGGCGCCGGATCTTCCACGAATGCCATGCCTGGGCAGCCCGTCTCGGGCTGGCGACAGACACCGAGGGGCAAAGTCAGCCCGCGGCTTGGTGCGCCGCAGTGGTTCGACGACATGGTGCCGACCGGGCGCATTCCCAAGGGGTGAGTCACCTGGTTCCGTCCCCAGTTGGTGGACTTCGACGGCAACGGCCGGTTGGACCTCATCTCCGGCTCGAACTCCGGCGACTCGGCAGCCTTTCACCTCTTCCGACGAAAGGAGAGCGGTGCGTGGACGCCGCGCCGGCGGTTCGAAGTAACGCCTGCGAGCAAGGCCTACACATGCTCACAGCCGTGCTTTGTGACGGCTGCAGAGTGGAACGGCGATGGCGTGCCCGACTTGCTCAACCGGGCGGGATTGGGCAACGGCATCCTGGTCGCCCTCGGGCCGTTCAAAGAGAACGAACCGATCGCCCTCTCCCACGAGATCGACTTCACACCCAAAGGATGGGTAATGGACTTTGCCGTCGCCGACTTGGACTGCGACGGGAAGCCGGACTTGCTTGTCCGTCAGACGTTTCTGAATATGGACGGCAAGGAAGGAATCTACTGGTACAAAAACCTCGGTGGAGCCGGCCTGCCCAAACTGGCCGAGGGGAAGCTCCTCGTGGAGATGTCATCTGACATGCAGGTCCAAGGGTTCTGCGTCTGCGACTGGAACGGCGACGGGTGGCCCGATCTAATCGTGACGCGGGATGTCTTGTCTCCGGCAGGTCCGGACGGCAAGCAACATCGGCGTGGGACGGTCTGGCTCTACCTGCGCGACTAGCAGTGCGCTTCTCCCAGGATGGGGGCGGTTAGCTGGCTTCGCTCCAGCATCCGCAGGTGTTCGTTATCCGGTCACGGCCTCCGCTACCCAATCAGAGGCCGGATTTCGCCAACTCCTTCCAAGTGCGGAGTAGGGAGCCTCATTTTAAAAAACAGCGAAAAGAAGGTCAATCGCAGGAGGAAGACCGCTTCGCCTGCTACAATTCGTGTAACGGTCCCGCGTTATCTATTCGGATGGCGTCTCCGGCGGAGACAAGCTGCGGAAGGACTCACGTCGCCCCCTTGGCTGCGGAAGGGATGCAAACAATCATTGAACGTCAGCAGGCAGATTGTAGAATGGAAAATAGAAGCCACTCGAAACCTGCCCCTGCTAAACGTTTCCAGACGAGCTGCACCGCGGGCACACCGGAGGGCGGAACCATGAACTTGCGCTCCCCTGGTTCCATCTTAATCGTCTCCTGTTATGAGCTCGGGCATCAACCCCTCGGGGCAGCCTTGCCACTGGCCTTTCTCCAGCGGGCCGGGTTCGCGCCGGATGTGCTGGACATAGCCGTGCAGGACTTCGACGAATCGAAGGTCGCCCAGGCCCGGCTGGTTGCCATCTCGGTCCCCATGCACACGGCCCTGCGCCTGGGCGTCCGCGTTGCCGAGCGAGTCCGGCAGCTCAATCCGTCCGCGGCTGTTTGCTTCTATGGTCTGTACGCGGCCTTGAACGCTGACTATCTCCTCGAACATGGCGGCGACTACTGTATCGGCGGCGAATGCGAGACACCTTTGGTCGCCCTCGCCGAGGCATTCGATGCGGGACGGACCGGGGCCGGACGCTCAGTCGAGGGCGTCTACCAGCGCGGCCAGGCGGCGAGACCGTTTCTCCAGCGGCTGCCCTTTCCGCTGCCGGTCCGCGCGCCGCTGCCGCCGCTCGAAAAGTATGCCCGCCTCGAACACAAGGGCGAAAGCCGGGTGGTCGGCTACGTCGAGGCGAGCCGCGGCTGCCGCCACCTGTGTACGCATTGTCCGATCCCGCCTGTCTATGGCGGGCGGTTCTTCATCATTCCGCAGGACGTCGTCCTGGAGGACATTCGCCGGCACGTCAGCGCGGGGGCCACGCACATCACGTTTGGCGATCCCGACTTCCTGAACGGTCCGGGACACACCCTGAAGATCGTCCGCGCCCTGCACGCGGCGTTTCCCGAGCTGACGTTCGACTTCACCGCCAAGATCGAGCACGTTTTGAAGCATCCGGAGGTGTTCCCCGAGCTGGGCGCGTCGGGGTGCCTGTTCATGGTCTCCGCGGTCGAGTCGCTGAGCGACCGGGTACTTACCGTGCTAGAGAAGAACCACACGCGAGCGGATGTTGAAAAGGCGCTGAAGATTGTCCATGGCGCCGGCATCGCGCTCCGGCCCACCTGGGTCGCCTTCACGCCCTGGACCACCCTGGAGGACTATCTGGAAGTGCTGGAGTTCATCGAGGAGAATGGGCTGATCGACCATGTGGACCCCGTGCAGTACACGATCCGGTTGCTGGTCCCGCCAGGCTCCTATCTGGCGGAGCGTCCCGCCATGAAGCCGTACCTGGGGCCGCTGGACCAGGCGGCGTTCAGTTACCACTGGGACCATCCCGACCCGCGCATGGACTGGCTGCAAAAAGCAGTCAGCAAGCTGGTCGAGGCGGATGCGACGGCGGGCGTGGACCCGGCCGATACCTTCTACCGCGTGCGCGATTTGGCGGCCGGACGAGAGCCAAACAGTGTCTTGCACCCCCTACCTCGGGACCGCGTGAGAGCGCCGCGGTTAAGTGAACCGTGGTTCTGCTGAGCGGAGCCGACCGAGGGTCAGTTGGACCCATTGCACAGCTCACACGCTATATTGCCCATTGTCCCGATGTTGCCAGCCGTTTAGGAATACTCTGGGTTAGCGAGCAGGGGCGCTGGAGAAAAATCGGATGAACGCAGCTCAGCAATTGCAAGACCTTCTTCAGCTGCGCATGACCCCGGTCGCACTTGCCTTTCAGGACGCGCCGCCGGCCAATCTTCCCCGCATGGCCGCGGCCGCGCCTTCCGGTTGCACGTTCTGGAAACGTGCCGCCGTGGGGCAAGCCTTCTACACCGAAGTGTCGGACCATTACAACTGCCCCATCGGCGCCTACACCCACGGCGTCGATTTGCCGCCAGGGCAGGCGAAGGAACTGCAAGGCGTCCTGGAAACAATGTTCCAGCTCAGCTATCTCCGCCCGGAAGAGGTGCCCGGCATTCCACGGCGGCAGGGCAAGCTCGGCGTCGTTCTCTATGCGCCGCTGGCGACGGCGCCCTTCGAGCCGGAGGTCGTCCTGGTGTGCGGCAACGCAAAACAGATCATGCTGCTAACAGAGGCTGCGCAAGCCGCTGGTGCCGGTGCCGAGACGCCGCTGATGGGACGTCCCACGTGTGCGGCGATCCCGACAGTCTTGCAAACCCGGCGCAGCGCGGCCAGCCTCGGCTGCATCGGCAACCGCGTCTATACCGAGATGGCTGATGATGAACTGTACTTCGCCCTGCCCGGCGGCCAACTCAGCCGGGTGGTGGAGAAGTTGGCAGCGATTGTCGATGCGAACCGTGAGTTGGAGAAATACCATCGTGCGAAGTTGGCAACCATAGGAGTTTGAAACAATCCTTTGGAAAGGAACTATCTCATGCAACACAGAATGTGGGCGGCCGCTCTGGGTCTAGTCTTTGGCGTCGCGCCGCCCACCAGCGCCGAGATCATCAAGGGCAGCATGCTCGTCCACGGTTGTGAAATGAGCTGATGAGGCGGGATGGCGCGTGACGCCATCGCACGTCAGTATGACGTGGACGCGGATTCGATTATCCTTACGCCTATAGGCCAAAAGAGCAGCTATCAGCTCGGCACCATTGAGTTTTTCGCCAAGAACGGAAAGGCGATTGACCTGGACAAGATCGGCGAGTCGATCGCCGCCACGCGCCTGTCGGGCGGCACCAAAATGAGCATAGATTACCTGGAGATCACGGCCAAAGGCGAGGTGGTTGAGCGGGAAAAGGAGCTGGTATTGAAGGTGTCCGGCATGGGGCAAGAGCTCGTGTTGACCGCGGAGCCCACGGCGAGGGGCGATCTGCAGCGCCTGCGCGAGGCCGTGGCCCGCGGGGACAAGGTGTCCACGGTCACGGGCCGCGTTCCGGGCTGGAGCGGTCGTTTTCCCGAGGTTCTGAGGGCGTGGGCGAAGGCCTCGGACACTCAGAAACGGAAGCTCGGGGTCATAGACTTCGAGGTCGAGAAAAAGTAAGGCCCTGAGGCGTTCGCGCTAAGCCGCAAACGGTTAGACCACTATGAGAGACCAGGTGCGCAGCTTGTCGGCCGCTCTGCTCGCCGTCGCGGGTGCGGCGCCAACCTGAACAACTGCGGGAGTCCTGGCCCTGCTCGGGTTAGCGGGGAGTGTCTCGGCGAGCTTGGTGACTCACTGGCTTGCGCCGGTTCTGATCGGCTTGTCGGTGTTCTTTCTGTTGCGCTCGTTTTACATCCTGTATGTGCGGCGACGCGGCACGCGAGCCAGCGCTATCATTACCTGGCTTTCGGCGGCCTTCCTTATCGGGTTCTGGACTTGGCGGTTGACACTGATGTAGAGGAGCTCCCGTGCACGCGTTTAGTATTTTGGCCTGCCTGTTGGCATCGTGCTTGATCGCCCAAGGATCCGCGCGCGGTCAGGAGACAGCCAAGGAGATCACCAACTCCATCAATATAAAGCTGGTCCTGATCCCCCCGGGCAAGTTCGTCATGGGTTCTCCAGCCGCTGAAGCAGATCGCGAAGCCGGCGAAGATCAGCACGAGGTCGCCATCACGCGGCCGTTCTACCTGGGCATCCACACGGTCACGCAGGGCCAATTCGAGAAAGTGATGGGCAAGAACCCGTCGTTCTTCCATCCGAAGAACGGCGGCGGTCTGGACCACCCGGCCGAGCAAGTGCGGTGGGGCGAGGCCCGCGAGTTTTGCACGAAGCTATCGGCGCTTCCCGAGGAGAAGAAGGCTGGCCGGACCTACCGCCTGCCGTCCGAGGCCGAGTGGGAATACGCCTGCCGCGCCGGCGCCATTACGCCTTTCAACGTCGGGGACGCGCTTTCTTCGAAGCAGGCGAACTTCAATGGCAACTTCCCCTACGGCGGCGCGGAGAAAGGGCCTTTCTTGCGCCGGACTGAGAAGGTCGGCTCTTATCCGCCGAACGCCTGGGGCCTGTACGACATGCACGGCAACGTCTTGCAGTGGTGTAATGACTGGTACGACCCGAATTACTATAAGAGGAGTCCCAAGGAGAATCCGACAGGGCCGGAGAAGGGCGTGATGGCCACCGGCTTTGAGAGCAATTTCTTCGTGGTGGTCCGCGGCGGCTGCTGGCTGGACGAAGGCCGGGCCTGCCGCTCAGCCCGCCGTTTTCGGCTCCAACAGAGCGAGCCCTATCGCTGGACCGGCTTTCGAGTGGTTTGCGACGTGGCCGGCAAGTGACAATTTTGTGGCAAAATTGCCGTGAGGGTGGCCGGGGCTGAGTCTTCGAAGCCCCGACCACCCTCACCCAAGCCACAACGGGGTCTCATGAAAAACGAACTTCAAAGTGTGTCGGCCGCGATATTGAGCGCGCTGGCAGCGCTGCCGTGGTGAGCGATTACCTGAATGGTCCTTAACGGGACTTCAGCCCTGCTCGGGATAGCGGGGAGCGTCACAGCGACCGCCTTCGGCGGCTGGATCGCTCCCGTGCTGCTCTGTGCTTCGGTCCTCCTAATCGGGCGGTCGTTCTACGTCATTTACGTGCGCGGCATGCGCACGCGGGCGACCGTCGTGATTACATGGTGCGCTCTGGTGTTCATGGTCGGCTTCTGGGCGTGGCGACTGACGACGCGTGGTGGATGATCGCTTATGGGTGGGTTTACGAGGTGGCCTATGTTCGGTCGAACAGGGTTGACGTGGGTGCTGGCGGCCTCGGCGCTCTGCCTTTCCGCTTGCGGTCGGGTACATGAGCCGGAGGCGAATGCAGCGTCTTCCGCGGCTGTGCAGGAGATCACGTTGCATGTTCCGGGCATGATCGACCGCCAGGGCATCACCTGACTGGTCTGAAGGAACGTTGTTCAAGAAGTCCTGTCAGGGCTTCCAGGCATCGAGAAGGTCACCGTCGATTTGAAAACAGACCTGCTGCACGTTCGTTACGATCCGGCCAAGGTGACGCCGGAGCAGATGCTCCAGGCGATTGACAAGCTTGGGTACGAAGGGAAGGTCATTCCGGACGGCGATGCCGCGTCGAAGTCTTGAGCGGTTGTCCCGTGACCAGGGGGGAGGCTAGGCCTGTGCGTTCACTGCTTCGATCCGTCCTGGGAATATTCACAGCCGCCTGCGGCCAATCGGACAACCCGCCGGCCTCCGAAGATGTGGTGGCCCACGTTGCGGGCCTGACCTGACCGCGCGGCTGACCGGACCGGGCGCGAAAAGCACTCGGTACTCTACCGTGGGTAGAGCAAGACACGATTCAGATGAACTTCAAGGCCCGCGAGCTGAGGTTTTGCCTGAAAGACAAGAGCCAATTCAACGAACAGGCGCTCAAGAAGGCGCTCAAGGCAGAGGGATTTGCGGAGGTCCAGGTCGTGAGTCAGAAGTGAGAGGTCAGAGATCAGAAGGCAGAGGTCAGACTCACTGACTTCTTATCTCTGACTCCTGGGGAGAGCAATCCATGTCGGAAATTTGCAGCGGTGCTCCCGTCGCGCCGCGGCCGAAAGAGCCTGGTCCGCCCGTGAATATGCCGGAAGTCCCGGTCGCCACGCTCCGGGAGATTGTTCGGCAGCACGGGACGCCGACCTACGTCTACGATTTGCAGCGCATCCGCAAGCAGGTGGACCGGCTGCGCGAATTCCTTCCGCGGCAGGTGGAGCTGTTCTACTCGTTCAAGGCCAACCCCTCTTTAGGATTGTGCGGCTTCCTGGCGGACTGCGGCCTGGGAGCGGATGTCGCCTCGGCGGCCGAGTTGGTGACAGCCCGCGAAGCGGGATTCGCCCCGCAGCGTCTGGTGGTGACCGGGCCGGATTGTTCGCCCGCCCTGCTGGCCGAGCTGCACCGCGTGCCTGAGGCGATCTTATCCATTGATTCGCTCAGCGAATTGCAGCAGCTCGCGGGCCTGGGGTTGTCCCACCGCGCGCTGCTGCGTCTGCGGCCGGACTTCCATTGCATGGCGGTCTGCACGGCCGGCCCGGACTCCCGATTCGGCCTGCTCTTCGACGAGTTGGAAAGCTGCCGGGAACACATCGGCCCCAGTGGCATCCGCGTCGTCGGCTTCCATATCTTCGCCGGCTCACAGGTGCTCGATGCTGCCGCCGTAGTCCGGCATCTGCGCGGCGCCTTGGACGAGTCGCTCCGCGCCGCCGAAGTGCTCGGCCTTACTCCTGAGGTCATCGACCTGGGCGGCGGCTTCGGCGTCCCCTACGCGCCAGGAGAGCCCGAGCTGGACCTGGGCCCCATCAGCGAAGCCCTACAAGCCATCGTCGAGTCGGTGCCGCGGAGCCGAATTTTCATGGAGCTGGGCCGGTACTTGGTGGCACAGTCCGGCTGGTATTTGACCTCGGTGCTTGCACGGCAACGGCAGGCCGGTCGGAAGGCGGTAGTAGTGGACGGCGGCACTCACCAACGCGGCGACATGTGCGGCATTGGTCTGCGCCACAAGGCAACCCCGGTCTCTCTCGGAGTCCGGCCCGGTCCCATGAGCCCGACGGATGTTCTCGGCTGCCTAAGCCACCCCGGGGACGTGCTGGCCGAGGCTTATCCGTTGCCCCCACTGGCACCAGGCGACATCGTGGCCTTTCCGAACGCCGGCGCTTACGGGCTGTGCGCCTCTCCCTGGTCATTCAATGGACATCCCATAACCACCGAGGTGGTTTTCGACGGGAAACGAATCGAAACCATCCGTTCGCGCCCGCCGACCGTGGCCGTCCTGGAGGGCCAAGTGCGCCTCCGCCCCGTTGAGCCTTTGCCCGCAAACGGCAAAGCGGAACGACGGCGGCCTCCCCTTGCCGACAGGCCGCGCACCGGGCAGGCGTCCGCGCTCCCCGACCAACTGCTCTTCATCAGCGGTCAATGGGTGCACAGCGTCTCCGGCAAGATGTTTCCGGCGATCAACCCTGCGACCGGCGAGCCCATTTGCGAGGTTGCGGAAGCAGACGCAGCCGACGTCGATGCCGCCGTGCAAGCCGCGCGGAAGTCCCTGGAATCGGGTTCCTGGACCCGTATGGACGCAGCCGACCGTGGCCGACTTCTCTTCAAGCTGGCGGACCTGGTCGAAGCCCATGCCTCCGACCTGGCGGCCCTTGAGTCGTTGAACGCGGGCAAGACCATCAACGACTCCCGAGGCGACTTGCAAGGCGTCGTGAACACGCTGCGCTACTATGCCGGCTGGGCGGACAAGATCGAAGGCCGCACGCTTCCGGTCCGCGGCAGCTTTTTGTCGTACACGCTGCGCCAGCCAGTCGGCGTGGTCGGTCAGATCATCCCGTGGAACTTTCCACTGCTGATGTTGGCCTGGAAATGGGGACCGGCGCTGGCCTGCGGCAACACGGTGGTCTTGAAGCCGGCTGAGCAAACGCCCCTGACCGCCCTGCGCATGGCCGAGCTGGCTCAGGAGGTCGGCTTTCCGGCCGGAGTCATCAATATCATCAACGGCCCCGGCGAAACCACCGGCGCGGCCCTGGTCGCTCACCCCGGTGTGGACAAAATCGCTTTCACGGGTCACGTGGACACCGCCAAGGGCATTCAAAAGACCGCCGCCGACACGCTGAAGCGGACCACCTTTGAGCTGGGTGGCAAGAGCCCCAACGTCATCTTCGCCGACGCCGATCTGAACGCCGCGCTGGCTGGTGCTTTCCACGCCAGCTATTTCCACGGAGGCCAGTGCTGCACCGCCGGCAGCCGCCTCTTCGTCGAGGAGAAAATCCACCGCGACTTCGTCGAGCGCCTCGCAGAGCTTGCACAGCAGCGCAAGATCGGCGACCCGCTGGAGCCGGGCACCGAACAAGGGCCCCAGGTGTCGCAGGAGCAAATGGACAAGGTTCTCGGCTACGTGGACCTGGGGCAACGCCAGGGCGCCCGGCTGGTGACCGGCGGACGTCGGTTCGGCAGCCGGGGCTTCTTCGTGGAGCCGACCATCTTCGACCACGTGACAGACGACATGGCCATCGCCCGCGACGAGATCTTCGGCCCGGTCGTGAGCGTCCTGCCTTTCCAGAAAGTTGATGAGGTGATCGAGCGAGCCAATCGGACCACCTACGGCCTGGCGGCCGCGATCTGGACGAAGGACCTGGACAAGGCCCACCTGTTCGCCCAGCAGGTCAAGGCGGGGACTGTCTGGGTCAACTGCTACCACGTGGTCGATAGCACCACGCCCTTTGGCGGCTTCAAGATGTCCGGCCACGGCAGCGAGAACGGCGAAGCGGCGCTGGAGCATTACACCGAGCTGAAGACCGTGACCGTTCACCTGGGCCCGACCGCCGCCGCTCCCAAGGGTTGACGTTAAGCGCCGAATCGCTGCGTGCCAGCGATAGGGGGTGATGTCATGAAACCCTTCTGATCGTAATTCGGTCGATTTCCGTCTTGCACAGGGCGACAAACACAGCCTGAAATCGACCTAATTCCAAATCATCTACAGCGCACGTCCAAGTTCTATTTCCACCTTCCGCTGGATCAACTACGTCCCCGAAAGAGACTCGAACCTTCGACACACTGGTTAACTGAAGCTGTGAGGTTTCCCTAATTCTGTTGGGTCAGGTTCTCAATTCCGGGAAATCCAAATTCGAGTTCCATGAAAAATGAGTCTTGAGCAAGGTCCAAAGTTGCCACGGGATAGGAAATCGGCAACGTGTTCGATTGAGTTCGAGTTGCCCCAGCATCTTGCACTTTGAGCGGCACGGGATTCAGTTGCACGTCAGCCGAAAGATGGATGCTGGTAAACTCGGAGTGGGAGATTGCGTGGCAAAAAAGTGCCGTTCGCCTCTTCCACCATGCAAGCCAGCGGACGGACGCGTTTGTCCGCTCACGATACATACTCATCCCACGCAGCCTCGGTTTCAAAGGCAACTCCGAGGACCTCCCGGCGAGACGATCCGTTCATTTGCTCGCTCCAGCACCGGAGCGCGCAAGAATACCACCAGAGCTGAGAAAGAACTGTGGGAGTCTCGCGGCAGCCGGTTTGATCTGGCAAAAGTTGAAAGTCTTTCTCTCCTGCGTACGTGCCTGTCGTATACGAAACAATCATCATTCACTCAGCCGGAGGATCAACGAGTGGTGGCGAAGCACCAGAGGGCGTCGTGGCTCCGCAGGAACACGCAGCCGTTGGCGACGGCTGGGGACGAGCAGGTCGTCTCGTCCGGGATCGTGTTCGTGTGCAGCACGTCGAACTTCCGCGAAGCGGCGATGACGGACACCGAGCCCGAATGGTTGGCCACGAACAGCCGGCCGTCTCACGGCATGGTTGTCGGCATGAATGATTGTGGTCACTCTTGCTTTTTGGGTGCCCCTTCACGCTTTAGGACGGTAGTCAAAACCCCATCTCCCTCCTTCGTTTTGAACTGTGTTGGCAACCCCTCCTTCCCGACCGCCATCGTCAGAGAGTCCGCCTCGATCTTGTAAATCGCCATAAAGCCATCGGGCGGTTTGGTGCGAGGTCCCTCAAGGCGACGGCCTCCGGTCATCTCAATGACTTTGGGGCTTTTATTGGTTGCGAGTGCGTAAGTGTACTCGGTCTTTTCCGGCTTGCTGAAACGGAGGTCGATGCTGTAAATGGTCAGTTTGTCATCCTCGAAGTGCCACCACTGCGGACGCCTATTCTCCTTCGCCGTTGGCTTGCCTCCGGACTCTCCACCTACCGTGACCCACGTGCCTTGGATTCTCTCCTTGTCCGACTCGGACGGTGCTTTCTGGTGGTCGTCCTGGTCCGTTTTCTGGGGATCAGGCGTCGGGGCTTGGGCTTTGACCGCTTGCCCCGCTGGTGGCTGTGCGAAGCCGTAATAAGCGTAAAGGCCCAGGATAAGGGCGATGGCGGTCAGCATTCCCGCCAGCGCCTTCATTGCTGTGAGTTTGGTCAGCAGCATGGTTTTCAGCACTCCTTCTGTCAGAGCGGCGACCTTGACCGACATCGCTCCCGTAGCCGCCGCTTGCCCCGCCGCAACGAGAGTTGCGGCCTTGATTGTGGAAGACACCACCGACGGCGGCACACCCGCCGACGCCACTTTCTGCGAAAGCACCGCCGCCAACGTCCCGCCCGATACCGCGAGACCGTGGCGAGCGAGTCGTTTCGCCAGAATTGCCCTCGCCCTTGCCAGCCGACTCGCCACTGTACCTTCGGGCAGGCCGAGTTGCCCAGCCACTTCCGTGCGGGTCTTGCCATCCAGGTCGCACAGGACGACGACGACCCGATACTTATCGGGCAGGCGGCTCAACTCTTCGTCCAGCAGGGTTTGCAAGTCACGCCAGAGGTCTGGTTCCACTGCGGCCAGTTCAGGCATCTGCTTCACCTGCCTCTCTCGCCCCTTCCTCTTGGCCGCGGTTGCCCTCGCCTTCAACGCCGTCTGGCGTGCCACGCCGTAGAGCCAGTTGGCGACCATCTCCCTCGGCACGATGGAAGCCGCCTTGTGGACGAGGACAAGGAAGGTGGCCTGGAAGGCGTCCTCGGCGTCGTGGTAGTTGCGCAAAGTGCGGTAGCAAACGCCCCACACCATCGGGCCGTGCCGCACGATGAGCGCCGCAAGAGCCGCCTCGTCACGGCGGCTGATGAAGTCCTCCAGCAGTTGCCCATCGGTCAGGCCCGCTCCATCTCGCAGAAGCACCGCGCTGCGAAGGTGCAGGATGACCTCGCTCATCTGGTTCGTCGCCATCTTGCTTCCGTTGCCACGTCACTTCTCTTTGGGGAGTCACCGTCCGCCTCTACCCTTACTATTACCGGCATGGGGGCGGTTTGATCCATTCTTTTCAACTGGTCGCCGCTCGCGGCCGCCGTTCTTGGGCTATGCCGACGTTCCCTAGGGCCTACCGTACTTGCTCCAGTAGGTCTCTCAGCGCCTTCGCCCTGGCCCCCAAATGGGGTACGGGGGAGCATGGCCGTGGCCGAACTATAGTAATTCGGTCGATTTCCATCCGCATAAGGCACCGCAAACACTCCTCGTCGATCTTTCGCGCCAGCAGTTGCTCCGTGAAACCAAGCGACTTCCCCGCCTCGAGCCGATCTTCTTCCACCCGGGCCGGCGCGTCCGGCTTCTGCTGTTGCGACTGAGCCGAGGCCGTGAGCATGAAAGCGGTAATGATCATATCAAAACCGGCAAGCTTTGGTCCCATCTTATTTCTCCTCCACGCGCAGCAAGTGCGGCTTTTTTGCGTTAACTCCGTTGTCGCGAAGTTTCGCCCCATATCAACTAGCTCCCCGAAAGAGACTCGAAACTTCGACACAGCAGTTAACACAAACTCTGAGATTTCCCTGTTTCTATTGGCCCCTGTTATCGAAGACGTGTTCCGGATTTGGCTGCCGTTTCGCAAAGGTTAGCCCGTATATCTTCCGCGCTGGATAGAGTCCGAGGCTTTCCGGGCGCGACCAACGGGATTTGCTCAACCATTTCCAAACCGACTAACGTCCCGGCCCACACCGCCCGCGCGGGTCTCCAGCGCCCAAAACGCACGACGGATGAGTCCATCCGTCGTGATACTACGGATGAAACGCCCCGAGCCATCGGCAAACAAGCGGTTCGCCCCACCGGTGTGTTTGCTGGAGAGGTCATCCAGCCCGCCATCCGCATCCGTTGTGATGTTGATCCATTTGTTGTGGACGAGGATGTGGACTTGGGTTGGACCGTTAGCGCTGGTCCAAGGGTTCGTTGGGCCGGGCCTCGTTACTCCTCCGTTGGGCGCTCCGGCACAGAAGCCCTTGGTATCAGCCCACGTGCGATCGCCAATCATTGTGGTGCTGTGAGACAGCGGCACGCCTGCTTGACGACCCCGCTGCTGGCGGTTATACTAGGTATGACATTTTGGTATAATGAAAGTGTTACAAAAAAAGAGGAGTCCGCCATGAACGGCCGACCCCGGCACGCCTTCACCCTGATTGAACTGCTCGTCGTCATCGCCATCATCGCTGTCCTGATCGGTTTGCTCCTGCCCGCCGTCCAGAAGGTGCGGGAAGCAGCGGCGCGGACGCAGTGCAAGAACAACCTCAAGCAGATCGGGGTTGCTTTCCACAACTACCACGCTGCTCATGGCAGTTTACCGCCCGGTTTCGCCTCGCAAGCGGTGACGGTGGACGGGCCGAGTCTGGGGCCAGGCTGGGGTTGGGCCGCTCACCTGCTGCCATATCTGGAACAGGACAACCTCTACCGCCAGATTGATTTCACGAAAGACATTACCCACGCCGCTAACGCTCAGGCTCGTGTGACGAGCCTCAAGGTATTCCTGTGTCCTTCAGACAGCCCGCCGAGCCTCACCACCACCGTCAGCGACGGTTCGGGCAACCCCATCTGCGACGTAGCATTCAGCAACTACGTCGGCATGGCGGGCGTGTACGAGGTATCCGGCTACCCGGACACCAGCAACGGCTCGCCGGGCGTTCTGCTTCGCAACAGCAAGGTCCGAGTGACCGACATTACGGACGGCTCCAGTGGTACATTGTTCGTCGGAGAGCGGGCGTGGATGTGGCAAGGTAAAGTCCGCTCGCCGGTGACTACTTGGGTCGGGGCCGTCACGAATGCCGTCATCCCGCAGACGCTCAACCCGGGTCTCGGCTACGAAGTGGAGGGCGTGATGGTGCTGACGAACTCAGGAACCATTGCGGAAGGTCGGGTTCCCAACAACTCGCTTGACCACGTAGAGGACGCCAACAGCAACCACACACAAGGCGTGAATTTCCTCTTCGGGGATGGGTCGGTTCGCAGCATCTCCAATAGCATCTCGCCTGTTGTGTGGGTGGGGATCACCACTCGGTCAGGCGGTGAGGTTGTCAATCTTGACTTTTGATTCCCGCAGATTTCAGGCAGGACCGATGCCATGACCAGCCTTCCCAAACCTGCTGCCGGGGGCGGGGCGAAACGGCCCCGCCCGTCTCGGTTCCTCTTGGTCTGCCTCGTAGGTGGAATGCTCATCTTGGTTGTGGTGTGCTGGTTCTGGTTTACACAGGGGCCAGAACTGGCAAACTTGCGAGGTCATCGGGGCATGGTCCGCTCGCTGTCCTTTTCGCCAGATGGTGCGATGCTGGCGTCAGGGGGCGACGACCATCAAATCCGTGTCTGGGATGCAGCGAGCTATCGGTTTCGTCTGATCCTGGACGGCCACACGGACACGATCAACAGCGTGGCATTCTCCCCGGACAACGCCTTGCTGGCTTCGGCCAGTGCAGATCGCACTGTGCGGCTATGGGACTCCACCACAGGCCGGGAAGTTGCCACGCTCACGACCTCAACCCATGCCGTGAATAGCGTGGCGTTTAGCCCCGATGGTCGTGTGCTGGCGTCGGCGGGAGCAGATGGAAAAGTCCATGTGTGGCAAGTTGCCAGCCGCCAACTGCTACGAGTGCTGCAAGGACACATCAAGAGCATCCGTGCAGTCGTCTTCTCGCCGGACGGACGCACGCTGGCTTCTGGCGGTGAGGAAGGGACCATCCATCTTTGGGATTGGAAGGAGGGCAGATCGGTCGCACGCTGGCGAGTTGATGGTGGTCGCATTTACGCCCTAGCCTTCACGCCTGACAGCCGCACGCTTGCAGCCACCATGACGGGGGCCGGAGTGCAATGGTGGACAGTCAGCACCCGTCAAGAACGACCCCGCTTGGAGGGGGCAGGCTTGGCGATGAGTGTTACATTCAGCCCGGACAGCCGCATCATGGCAACCGGCCATGAGGACGGGTCACTCAAACTGTGGGCCGTAGAAGACGCCAAACTGCTGCACACTTTTCCCGGTCGCTCTCGGTCGCTTATCGGGGTCGCCTTCACCCCGGACGGTCGCAGAGTTGCAACGGCGGGGGCAGATGGAACGGTCAAGTTCTGGCCTGTAGCGGGTCGGTCCGCTGGTGCGACCGACTTCTTCGGTCACTGTACGGATTTTGCCCATCTACGTGGGATCACGCGCTGCTCCAATGCCACGCTTGCCCCGAAACCCTGACCCATTGTCAGCACGTCATGCGCCGCCCGCCGGGGCACCGAGGCCTCGTGCTGGAGATCGATCAAGGAGAGCACATCGAGCCGACAGCTGATCCCTTCGTGGGCCGAGGATCCCAAGATCGGTTATAAACTAATCAACGCACGGTCGGAAACGGCCGCGACAAAGTCGTCCTTTCGATCCGTTTTCCGCTCCCGGCGCTGCCTGATAGCGGCAACGGATTTCTATGAGTGGCAAAAACGGGAAGGGACAAAACACAAACAACCATTCCACATCGGCCTCAAAGATGACGGCCCGTTTGCATTCGCCGGCTTATGGGACGAACGGCACAATCCGGATGGAGAGGTAATCGAATCGCGCATTCTCAACACGGATGCTAACGAGTTGATGCAGCCGATTCACCATTCGCGCTTACAGCCTGGGTTTCCGCTCGTCCTTCCTGTCAGTAGGGGATTCAGGGTAGGCCGATTCTACAAGTCTTTTTTCCAAATGCAAGACAAAACATCCGTTTTTTGAGGGAAAAAAAAGAATCCCGTTTTTCTGATAAGTTACTTTGATATTTTGCTTGACAATCGGCAATGAATATATGAGAATCCCGCGATGCAAGGCTGCCGGTTGCTCCCACTACAACGCCTGCCATGTTGACGCGTTAAATCTGTAAACTTGTAAACCTCGGTTGACATTTGCAGAGCCGGTGGCGCTTCGCCAGGACATTCGAGACGCCAGCGATCATACTGGTCGTTTGGTGCTGGGGCTTCGGAGGAGTGGTCTGCCCGGCGTAGGGCAGGTCGTTTCTCCGTCTCATGCAAGTAGTTTATTCATGAAGCGACTTTTTTGCGCCTTTGCGGCGTGGGTCTTGCTCGTGGGCCTGACAGGGCCGGCGAAGGGCCCTGGATGCCACCGATGAGCGATGTCACGCACATTCTGAACGCCATTGACCAAGGGGATCCGCACGCCGCGGAGCAGCTCTTGCCGCTCGTGTACGAAGAGCTGCGCAAGTTGGCGGCCGCGAAGTTGACCCAGGAGAAGCCGGGACAGACGCTGGAAGCAACGGGCCTGGTCCACGAGGCCTACGTGCGACTGGTCGGCACGGAGAAGGAACAGCGCTGGGACAATCGCAGCCACTTCTTCGCCGCCGCTGCGGAGGCCATGCGGCGAATTCTCGTCGAAAACGCTCGCCGCAAGAAGCGTTCCAAGCACGGCGGCGACCGGCAGCGCATCGACTTCGATTCGCGCATCGCCCTCGATCCGGAGCCAGACGATTTGATAGCACTGGACGAGGCGCTGAGCCGATTGGCAACCGAGGACGCGCCGGCGGCTGAGCTCGTCAAGTTGCATTTCTTCGGAGGTTTGGCCATCGAGCAGGTGGCCACCGTCCTTGGCCTGTCCCGAGCAAGCGCCTACCGGCTTTGGGCTTACGCGCGAGCCTGGCTGCGCGCCGAAATCGAAAGCGGGGATGGCGACCGCCGGCGCTAGCCGTTCGCCCGGATTTTTTGAGACGATTGACTGGTTTCGTCGCATTGACCAATGTGATTTGTTGGGAGGAGTAAGCCATGCCGGTGTGGGCCAATGCCGCCAAAGCGATCTTCATGACGGCGCTCGACAAAAACGAGGCCGGCGAGCGGGCGGCCTATGTCGCCCTAGCATGCGGCAATGACGACGAGCTGCGCCAGCGCGTCGAAATGCTCCTGAAGGCCCACGACGATCCGGGCAGCTTCATGAAGCCTCTGGCTGCCGCCCCAGCTCCCGTCCTGGTCGCCACCCTTGACGAGCCAATCGCCGAGGGTCCCGGCACGGTGATCGGGCCGTACAAATTGCTGGAACAGATCGGCGAGGGGGGCTTCGGCGTCGTCTTCATGGCCGAGCAGACCCGGATGGTCCGGCGCAAGGTCGCCCTGAAAGTCCTCAAGCCGGGCATGGACACGCGTCAGGTGGTCGCCCGCTTCGAGGCCGAGCGCCAGGCCCTGGCCCTGATGGACCATCCCAACATCGCCAAGGTCCTCGAAGCGGGGCAGACCAATAGCGGCCGGCCGTACTTCGTCATGGACCTGGTCAAGGGTATGCCCATCACCGAGTTCTGCGATCAGGGCCAGCTTGCAACCGACGAACGGCTGGAGCTGTTCAGCCACGTTTGCCAGGCGGTCCAGCATGCCCATCAGAAAGGGATCATCCACCGCGACCTCAAACCGTCGAATGTCTTGGTGACCTTGCAAGATGGTGCGCCGCTCGTCAAGGTCATCGACTTCGGCATTGCCAAGGCGTTGGGCCAGCAGCTCACCGACAAGAGCTTGTTCACCGGCTTCGCGCAGATGATCGGCACGCCCTTGTACATGTCGCCGGAGCAGGCGGCGCTCTCCAACGTCGATGTCGATACCCGCAGCGACATCTATTCGCTGGGCGTGCTGCTGTACGAGTTGTTGACCGGGACAACCCCGTTCGCCAAGGAGCGTTTCCAGGAAACGGGCTACGACGAAATCCGGCGCATTATTCGCGAGGAAGAGCCGCCCAAGCCGAGCACGCGCATCAGCACACTGGGGCAGGCGGCGACCACCGTGTCGGCCAAGCGGCGGAGCGACTCGCGCCGGCTGAGCCAACTCTTTCGCGGCGAGCTCGACTGGATCGTGATGAAAGCGCTGGAGAAGGACCGCAACCGCCGCTACGAATCGGCCAGCACCTTGGCGGCGGACGTGCAGCGCTATCTCCATGATGAGCCAGTGCAGGCGTGCCCACCGTCGGCGTGGTACCGGTTCCGGAAGTTCGCCCGGCGGAACAGGCTGGCCCTGGGAAGCGCTTCCGCTCTCGCTTTCGCCGCGCTAGGCATACTGGCCGGGGTCTTGTGGCACAACGCGCAGTTGGGGGCCAAGATCCAAGAGGTCGAGGAAAAAGAGCGCAAGGCCCAGGCGGAGGCCGATCGGGCGGAAGCCAATTTCCGCAAAGCGTTGGAAGCAGTGGACAAGCTCCTCTCGCGCGTCGGTGAAAAGCAGTTAGCCAACGTCCCGCATATGGAGCACGCCCGGCGACAGATTCTGGAGGAAGCCCTGCGATTCTTCCACGGGTTTCTCCAACAGAAGAGTGATGACCCGGCGGTGCGGCGAGAGGCCGGGCTGGCTTATCATCGCCTGGGAAAGATCTACGAGATGCTCGGCGAGCACCAACGGTCCGAGCAGGCCTTCCGCCAGGCACTCGAGATCCAGACGCAGTTGGTGGCCGAGTTCCCTGCCCAGCCTGACCATCGCGGCAACCTGGCCGCCAGCCAGGGCGTCCTGGGACGACTGCTGCTGCAGCTAGGCCGCATGCGTGAGGCGGAGGAAGCCTTCGGACAGGCCCGGCTCCTTTTTGACGAACTCGTCGCCGAATTCCCCGCCCGACAAAACGATCGCCGGCAGTTGGCTGTCACTCATTTCAACTTGGCGGAGGTGTTCCGCAACACGGGGAGGTTAGACCAGGCGGAGGAGTCCTTCAAGAGCGGTCGAGCCGTCTTGGAAAGGCTGGTGACCGATTTCCCCGCCGTGCCGGACTACCGCAATCTGCTCGCCGGCGGCCTGAACAACCTGGGCCTCCTACTGGCGAACACCGGGCGACCCGCCGAGGCGGAGCAAGTCTACACAAGAGCGCGGGACGTGTGGCAGCAGCTCGCCGACGAGTTCCCCGACAAGGCCGACTACCGGGCGGGCCTGAGCCGCAGCCACGGCAACCTGGCGAACCTGTTTGCGGAAAGCGGCCGCCTACCCGAGGCCGAGCAGGCCTTCCGCCTGGGCCGCGACATTTGCGCCAAGCTGGTGGCCGACTTCCCCGCCGTGCCCGGTTACCGTAGCGATTTGGCCATTGGCCACAACAACCTCGGTAATCTGTTCTGGGAAACCGGCCGCACAGAGGAGGCGGAGCAGGCCTACCGCCAGGCCCGCGACCTTCGACAAAGCCTTGTGAACGAGTTCCCCAGGGTCCCAGACTATCGGCGTGACCTCGCTGCCACGCACGACGACCTGGGGAAGCTCCTGATGCGGAGCAACCGACTACCGGAGGCGGAGCAATCGATGCGCCAAGCCCTTCCACTCCGCGCAAAACTGGTGGAAGAGTTTCCCAAGCGGCCGATCTACCGTCGAGACCTGGGCGACAGTTACAACCACTTGGGCGGCGTGCTGACAGAATGCGCACGCCTCCAGGAGGCTGAGGAAGCCATGCGCCAGGCGGTCGAGATTCGTCGGAAACTGGCGGCTGACTTCCCCACGCAACCGGACTTTCGGAACGACTCGGCCATGAGTCGCTACAACCTGGCCTTCATCGTGGAGCAACGTGGCCAGCTCGAAGAAGCCGAGACCGGCTACCGCGAAGCTCTCGAAGCCCAGCGGAAACTGGTGGCGGACTGTCCCAACGTCCCCGACTTCCGCCACCATTTGGCTCTGACTCTGAGCAATCTGGGCCGGTTCCTGCGCGACCGCGGCCAACTGGCTGAAGCCCGGCGACTTCTCGAAGACGCCGTGACGCATCAACAGACGGTGCTGAAAGCAAACCCGCGTCACCCGGTCTATCGGCCGCACCTCCGCGATCATTACAAAGAGCTCGCGGAGACTCTTCTCCGCACGAGCGACCATGCCGAGGCATCGAAAGTGGCCGAAGAATTGCCCCGCATCCTTCCCGACGGTTGGGAGGAATACCACCGTGCCGCCGGCTACCTGGCTCGCTGCGTGCCCCTGGCCCGGAAGGACACACAGCTTTCGGAACCCGAGCGCCTCCGGTTGGCGAAGTTATACACCGAGCGGGCCATGGCAGCGCTTCGCGAGGCAGTCGCGAAAGGCGACAAGGATGCAGAAGGCCTAAAGAAGGATGGCGCTTTCGAGCCGCTACGCTCGCTTGCAGAATTCCAGAAACTGGTGCGGGATATGGCAATCAACCACAAGTGAGAACGCCGCTCGAGTTCGACGACATTCGGAGTTTCAGGCACCCCCCCCGGCGCTCGGTCGGCGAGCCGGGGATCGAGCCGTTTCCATTATAGAGCCGACCAGATTGGCAAATAAGGAGGTAACAATGAGCAGCAGTTCAATCTTGTCCTGGTTGTGGCCGTCACGTCTCCATCGTTCCGCGCCCCGCCGCCGTCCGGGCGGACGCCAGGCCATGCCCAGGACGACTCCTGCGCTGGAAGTTTTGGAGGAGCGTGTGCTCTTGTGGAGCGCACTGCTAGGTGACGTCGGCTATGATACGACGGATGGGGCCAAAGCCGTGGCGGTGGAACCCGACGGCAACGTGGTGGCCGCCGGAGGCATCGGCATAGGCGGTAGCGATCAGTTTTCGGTCGTCAAGTTCGATGGCCAAGATGGGACGGTCCTTTGGCGCACGGGCTTCGGTGGCCACGATGGTTTCGCAGAAGCGGTGGCCTTGGACGCCGGCGGCGATGTCGTTGTGGCGGGGGCAGTGTTTGTCACCCCCAACGATCACTTCGCGGTAGTCAAGCTAAGCGGGGCGGACGGCAGCGTGCTCTGGCATACGGATGTTTCGAGCTCTTCGAGCGTCGGCATCGCCGTCGACGTGCGCGTCGACACCGCTGGCGATGTCGTTGTTTCGGGGGAGTTGTTCGACGCTACAGGCCTTGCCTTCGCCGTGCTCAAATTGCGCGGCAGCGACGGTGTCGAACTGTGGCGCCAAATGCTCCATGGTGCTGGACATTACGGCTATGAAAATGCTAGGTCGGTGCGACTTGATGCGAACAACGATGTGGTGGCAGCCGGAGGGCTGTCGCTTGCCAGTGGGTATTCGGAATTCGTCGTGGTGAAGTTCTCTGGCTTCGATGGAACTCAGCAGTGGCGTTACGACCTAATGGAGCCAAATGGCAATAACTTCGCGTTGAGTCTTTCTATCGATGCCGCAGGAGACGTTGCCGCCGCAGGGAAGATCTCTGGTTATCCGTATTCGTACTTCCGGCCAATCGTGGTCAAGTTGGGAGGAGACGACGGTGCTCAACTCTGGATGAACGCGCCGGACATCCAGTATACTGACTTCTACAGCAACGTCATTTTTGATGGCGCTGGCGACGTCCTCGCACACGACTACAGTCAGGTATTCAAGTGGGCTGGCTCAGATGGCACAGCGCTCTGGTCCCGAGTTGTGGGTGGTGTCGAAGAGGGCGGGATCACTGTGGACAGTGCTGGCGACGTGCTCGCGGACGGCTACCAATTCGGTGTCGCGAAACTACAGGGCGCGGACGGCACGATCCTGTGGCAAAACAGCTTTGGCCAAGGGTATGCGCTCGCAGTAGCCGTGGACAGTTCAGACGACGTGGTGGCGGGCGGTTACTTTGATGTGCATTTCTTCGTCGTCAAGCTCAACGGTATGGACGGTGGCGATTTCGGTGCGGGTGGCTTTCCCGGAGGATGGCCGGATGCCTCGCCTCGCCCGTTCGCGGTCCCGCATGCGAATCTGAGCACCATCGCGACATCGATCTTTCCTCTGGACCCGATGTGGGCCGATGAACTTCTTGCGGCAGGCACGGGGGAGGATGGCAGGCAGGCCACTTCACTAGCCAAACAGAATCAGCTGAGTATGTCGGACGAACTATGGGCGGCTGTGGTTGGAACCAACGGCGTCATGGACGATTGGCCGTTTCTCGCCGAGGCGGAGGAGAAGCTGAGTTCGAAAGCGACAAGATATTGATTTTTCCAAATTTTTTGGCGGGTTTCGGAGGAGTGGCCTGCCCGGCGTAGGGCAGGTCGTTTCTCCATCTCATGCAAGGAGTTCATTCATGAAGCGACTTTTTTGCGCCTTCGCGGCTTCGGTCTTGCTCATGGGCCTGACCGGGCCGGCGCAGGCCCAGTACACCTTTACCACGATCGACGTGCCCGGGGCGAATTATACCCGCGCGAGCGCAATCAATGGCTTCAACGAGATCGTGGGATGGTACGAGGGGGACGGTTTCAGGGATCACGGTTTCCTGCTAGATGCAGACGGCAGCTACACCACGGTCGACGTGTTCGGCTCGAGCCAAACTCGTGCAGATGGGATCAATGACAGCGGCCAGATTGTGGGAGAGTATGTAGAGGCTATCAGCGCCTTGTCTCATGGCTACCTGCGAGAAGTGGACCGCAGCTATACGCCGCTTAATTTCCCCGGCGCGTATCAGACCTTTCCCCGTGCGATCAACGATATCGGCCAAGTCGTGGGAACGTACACAGACGCGTCGTTCTGTTGCCACGGCTTCCTCCGAGACGTCGATGGCGCGTACACGACGCTTGACGCGCCCGGAGCGACTGACACCTATGTGTTCGGAATCAACATCGTCGGCCAGGTTGTGGGTACTTTCAGCGATATCCACGGGGACCATGGCTTCTTGCTGGATGTGGATGGCAGCTACACGACGCTCCAGTTCCCGCGCGCGCGTCTAACGTATCCAAGCGGCATCAACAGTGCCGGACAGATCGTGGGAACGTACGAGGGGGAGGTCGGGATGCACGGTTTTTTACTGGACGTGAATGGCAGCTACACCACGATCGACGTGCTCGGCGGGTACGATACCGAAGCCGTTGGGATCAACGACGCCGGCCAGATCGTGGGATCGTACTCTGACGGCAAATCACCCCACGGCTTCCTCGCGACACCGAACTGAGTTGTGCGCGCGGTTCCCGGCGGCTGGTTTTTCTTCCAACCACTGTGAGGACTTTTGCGATGAAACGACTACTCGGCGGTTTGATGGCTTGCGGCCTACTCGTTGGCCTTACAGGCGCGGCGAAGGCCCAGTACACCTTTACCACGATCGACGTGCCCGGCGCGCTCCGGACCTTTCCCTATGGGATCAACGACGCCGGCCAGATCGTCGGAACGTATGAGGACTTTACCACCCGCCGCCACGGCTTCCTGCGGGACGTGGATGGCAGCTACACCATGCTCGACGTGGCCGGCGCGTACCAGACCTGGGCCTACGGGATCAACGGGAGCGGCCAGATCGTGGGCGTGTATGATGGCCACGGCTTCCTCGCCACTCCCGGGGGCTAAGGCTGGTTTGGGACGGTTTCGAGTAGCGCCAGGATCGCGCGACGGATGGCCCCGGGGATCTTTGGCCAGCGGGCCAGGGCATCCCGAAGGCCTTCGGGGATCTCGGGCTTGCAAATGTGCTGAGGAAAGCGACAAGATATTGATTTTTCCAAATTTTTTGGCGGGTTGCGGAGGAGTGGTCTGCCCGGCGTAGGGCAGGTCGGTTCTCCATCTCATGCAAGGAGTTCATTCATGAAGCGAGTTTTTTACGCGTGCGCAGCTTGGGTCTTGCTCGTGGGCCTGACCGGGCCGGCGAAGGCCCAGTACACCTTTACCACGATCGACGTGCCCGGGATCTACGACACCCAGGCCTTTGGCATCAACGCCGCCAGCCAGATTGTGGGACAGTACCTCCTGCACGGCTTGCTGCTGGACGTGGATGGCAGCTACACCACGTTCGACCCGCCCGGCGCGTTCCGGACCTGGGCCTTTGGCATCAACGACGCCGGCCAGATCGTGGGATATTATGAGCCCTATGTCGGCCCCTTGCACGGCTTGCTGCTGGACGTGGATGGCAGCTACACCACGCTCGACGTGCCCGGCGCGCTGGGTACCGTAACCACTGGCATCAACGACGCCGGCCAGATCGTGGGAATATATACCGACAGTTTGGAATACGACCGCGGCTTCCTGCTGGACGTGGATGGCAGCTACACCACGCTCGACGTGCCCGGCGCGATCGAGACCGATGCCGTTGGGATCAACGCCTCCGGCCAGATCGTGGGATACTACATCGGTGCTGACCACTACTACCACGGCTTCCTGCTCGACGTGGATGGCAGCTACACCACGCTCGATGTGCCCGGCGCGGGGTACGCGAGCCAAGCCTATGGCATCAACGACGCCGGCCAGATCGTCGGATCGTATGTCCACTCTCAAAGCGTCTTCAGCGGCTTCCTACTGGACGTGGATGGCAGCTACACGCCGATCAACGTGCCCGGCGCGTACCAGACCTGGGCCTATGGGATCAACGCGAGCGGCCAGATCGTCGGAACGTACCTTGACCACGGCGACCGCACGACGCACGCCTTCCTCGCCACTCCCGGGGGCTAAGCCTGGTTTGGTACGGTTTCGAGTAGCGCTTCGATCGCGCGGCGGATGGCGCCGGGAATCTTTGGCCAGCGGGCCAGGGCATCGCGAAGGCCTTCGGGGATCCGGGCCTTGCCAATGTGCTGAGGAAAGCGACAAGATATTGATTTTTCCATATTTTTTGGCGGGTTGCGGAGCAGTGGTCTGCCCGGCGTAGGGCAGGTCGTTTCTCCATCTCATGCAAGGAGTTCATTCATGAAGCGACTTTTTTGCGCCTTCGCGGCTTGGATCTTGCTCGTGGGCCTGACAGGGCCGGCGCAGGCCCAGTACACTTTTACCACGATCGACGTGCCCGGCGCAAGGCAGACCTTTCCCCATGGGATCAACGCCACCGGCCAGATCGTGGGAGAATACAACAACGGGTACAGTTTCCTGCTGGACGTGGATGGCAGCTACACCACGATCAACTTGCCCGGGGCGCTCTCGACCCATGCCTATGGCATCAACGACGCCGGCCAGATCGTGGGATTGTATTACGACATTTCCGACTACCCGCACGGATTCCTACTGGACATGGATGGCAGCTACACCACGCTCGACGTGCCCGGCGCCGTCGCGACCTATGCCTATGGCATCAACGCCTCCGGCCAGATCGTGGGACTTTACTTCGGTGCTGGCGACTACCACGCCTTCCTGCGGGACGTGGATGGCAGCTACACCACGCTCGACGACGTGCCGCCCGCCGCGTACGACACCGTTACCGAGGCCTATGGCATCAACGCCGCCGGCCAGATCGTGGGAACTTACCAGGATGATGATGATTTCGGTAGATACCGCGGCTTCCTGCGGGACGTGGATGGCAGCTACACCACGCTCGATGTGCCCGACTCGAGCCGTGTCTGGGGTACCCAAGCTCAGGGGATCAACGACGGCGGCCAGATCGTGGGATGGTATTCCCGGGACGTCTTCTCGTACGGCTTCCTGCGGGACGTGGATGGCAGCTACACCACACTCGACGTGCCCGGCGCGTACCATACCAGGGCTTATGGGATCAACGCGAGCGGCCAGATCGTGGGCCTCTATTACGACGTCGGCACCTGGCACGCCTTCCTCGCCACTCCCGGGGGCTAAGGCTGGTTTGGGACGGTTTCGAGCAGCGCCAGGATCGCGCGGCGGATGGCCCCGGGGATCTTTGGCCAGCGGGCCAGGGCATCGCGAACGGCTTGGGGTAGCTCGGCCCAAATGTCCCCAATTCTCTCCCTTGGGATATGTTACCCGATCGAGCGTGCGTTTTTTCCTTTTCTGTTACTGCCCAGGAGGTTGATCAACCGAGTTCCAGCTCCTAACCAGACTACAGTCCCATCGGGCGGCACGTAGCCGCTCACCCTTGCGTGGCCGAAGCCCCCGCGCTCGGCCCCTCGTCCTTGAGGTGCTTGAGGATCGTTGCCTGCTTTCTTCCTACAGCCTTACGCCGAGCGCCAATAGCGGCGACGACACGGTACGGCCAGCCTGGACGACAAGCCTCGGGCAAGGTAAATGGAACGCCGTCAAGGCGCTCCCGGACGGTAGCTTGGTCGTCGCGGGGGAGATCGATAATGACGTCACCGTGGCGAAATTGGCAGACGCTTCTGGCCAGGTTGTTTGGTGGGCCGACTTTGGTCTGGGAGTAGCGACGGCATTGGCTATCAGTTCTGACGGCACACAGATCGCCGTCGCGGCCCAGGGTGTGGACCTGGCCACCTTGACTGGTGAATTCTTCGTCGCGAAGCTGGAAGCGATCGGAGCCATCGACTGGGACACGGTCGTGCCCGGTCGTACTGGAGGGATCTCATTGGCGAACGACGTCGCATTTGACCCAAACGGCGACATTATTGCCGGCGGGCACATCGAAAACCTGAACACAAGCCGGGGCTTCGCTGTTGCAAAGCTCAACCAGACGGATGGCAGCGTTGCCTGGTCGAGGACGTTTTCTGGTCCAAACAACGCGTCCGGAGCCGTTAATCGCTTGCGCGTTGACACCTCAGGCGACGTGGTGGCCGTTGGGCGGCTCACGGGGGAGGGTGGAGGCTCGTCGTTCTACGTACAGAAGCTGCTGGGTGATACCGGCGCGGAGGCATGGGCGGAGCCGTTCACGATCCCCTCGGTTCCAGGCAGGACGAACGAAGCACGGGCAGTGGCTATCGATAGCGAAGGCAACATTGCAGTCGCCGGTACGGTCTGGGTCGGAGGTTCCCCCAAAGCCGAGATCGTAAAGCTCGACGGCACGACCGGAAGCGCGATTTGGGAAAACAGTCTGACTTACGGTACCTTCAGAGACGTGGCCATCGACCAACAAGGGGATGTCTTCACGACCGGCCTTACGGTCGACGTTCGGAAGTACTCAGGGCAAACAGGCCAGCTGCGGTGGGGCAGGTCGGTGGCCCCTGGCGGTGGTTACGCCCTGACCGTCGATAGTGCGGGTGCCTTCATCGTCGTCGGCATTGGGGGCGAGGATCCCACAAACCTTCATTTCATCGTCGGCAAGGTTAATGCAGACGCCACTTATGCTTGGAGAACGGACTTCGATGTGGGGTACGCCCTCGCCGTAACCGTCGACGGAGCCGATAACGTCGGCGCGGCCGGGTTTCTCGATGGGTGGGACGGTAACGACCAGGCGTTCGTGACGAAACTGAACGGTTCCGACGGATCGGAGTATGGCGGAAGCAACCCTAGCTCCCCTGCGGTGGAGGATTCCAACGGCGACGGCTTTTTGAACCTGGGCGTGTTTGTGGGGCGGACAGAACTGGGGCAAACCAGCTGTATTGATACTCCTGCTTTTTCGACAGATGGCTTTGCGCACGCTTCAATGACGAGCGCCGAGGGCATGCAAAGCCCTGCGTGGAATCGGGTAGTGAGGTCTGTGGCCGCACCGCTCTCCGATTCAAGTAGCCGAGTTCGCGGCAGTGCTCATGACCACATCTTTGCCGATGACGAGCGCGACTGGCTCAGCGACACGCTCGTGTGCAACTTGGTCATGGGCGGCGAATAGCGGCGGATGACCGAAGGGCGGCTCTTGGCCGGCGACCTGGCCTGGCTGGTGATGAAGGCCCTGGAGAAGGACCGCAACCGTCGCCCGCCATGCGGTTGTCGCCCGGAACGTTCGCTGGCAGACCCTCAATACCTGTTTGGTGCAACCCGCTTGGGAGGACGCCAGTTTCCTGAACCAATCGCTTGCATCCGTTAGCAGAGCGTCGAGCGCGACGAGATTCGAAAAAACTGGATTATTCAGTCCCCGTCCGGGGTGCGCCCGCTTGACTTTCGAGACCATATACCGGTTAGTCACGCAGAGACTTCATTTCTAAACATCCCCACCCGGACCAGATGCTCTCAATCGCCGTGGCACAGTTGATCGACCACTGGCACCCCCAGAAATGCCGCGAGTTTCTGACCCTCCTGCCGCATCCATTGCCAATCAGAGTGGGTAGTCAAGTGCAGCCTCGATTGCTCAGTACGGTCGAACAAGAGGTTTATCTCATATGTGTAAAACTGCTCGTGGGTAGTACCCGCCTGGTCGGAAGAATGGGAAAGATGGTGGTAGCCGCTATAGAGCAATTGGACAGCGACGATTGCAGACAAGGACTCGGTCGCTTCCGTTCGATACTCTCCGCGCACTCCGAAAGGCCGGTCAATGGTCAGTTGATTCACACGACGGTCAAAGCAGAACCTCCGAGGCCCAGGGCCGAAGAAAAGGCTTTTCGTGAAGAGAACGAAAAGGTACAGGAAGAACACACTCACGAGGATGCACAGCGGGGCCGCAACCATCCACCATCCGCCTGCCATAAGCGCCTGGACAGCAAGAAACCCCGAGAAAGCACTGCACGCCGCGATTGAAGCCGCCAAGAGGGCGGTGACAACCCACCCTGCCCTCTGGTACCACCTGGATCGGGGAACCGGCATAAGGACCAGGCGTTCCGGATCTTCACTTTGCAATTCCACGTCACGTCGGTTACGTGATTCCCGAGACATGGGCTGAGATGGGATGGAGACGGTGCGATCACCAAGCCGAAGTTGAGCCGGCTGGCCGGGGATGACGGCTGGCGCAGGTACCGTTGGCTGATTCATGGTCTGATCTCCGCGAAGTGAGTCGTTCGGTTTGCCCATCAGTTATTCGCTAAAGGCCCCCTTGATATTTTGCCAAGACGGTGGGTTTGTGGGCTAACGCCCCAGCTCAATAGCGGGGGTGGCCTGGGGTGACTCTATACTCCGAAAGCATAAATGGCCGCCCGCGTCTGCTGCAGCGTGTTGTTCGACGCGATGTTTGAGCTCTATGTCGGCTGCGCTACGGGCACCACACGAATGCGGACCTGATGCTCGATAACCTCACCCTTCGGATCAAGATAGCTGATGCCCCCATCGACATCAAGGACGGCATCGGCAGCGTATCGGTTAAACAACTCCACGAAGCGCTGACGATACTGCCATTCTCGCCAACAATCTGGATGGCAGGACATGGCCTCAAAATTGGCCATGGGTTCCCACTTCGGGAAGGGAGCCCACGGCAAGCAGAGAATCGGCTCACCAGGCGGGATGAGCGAACGGCAAAGGAGGCACGGGACCGACTGTCCCTGAACAAAGATCGGGCCACCTCGTCGTGACATAGCGCAACCCCAAAGCGCTGGTAGTGCCTCGTCTCCGCTGGTCGAACGCTAAGGAATCTATCCTGCGTGCTCCGCCTGCAGGGACTGAGCTGTTGTACAACGACGTTCTGGGCGGAGCACGCAGGATAGATTCCAGTTGAACTGAACCGCTTGGCTCGACCCCGAGCTATGGGGATTCGAGCAGTGGCGGCTCTCCGTTTCCGCTAGCTTAGCGGAGGATCGGCGCGGCGGGCAAGGTTTTTCTTCGTGGCGGATCAGCAGACGCCATGCCTCGTTTGCTTGGTGTCTACCCCCGTCTGCGGATTATTGGTCGTGCCAGAACAAGGGCAGACGCACTGCAGAACGGCAACGCTATCGGCACGCTGATTGCTGATTGTGTCAGACCACGCCTCATCTGCCCCGACCGGTTATGAACTAAAATGCACCTGCATTTTGTTCCACGGCTTGCCCCGTTGAGTGACGTACACTTCGGCATGAGGGAAGATTACTAACCCCCACCTCCGGCGGGTACCAACTGCCACAATTGATCGGGAGTGCCCGCCCAGGTCTGTTGCACAATATGCGCGCCAGCCCCGCCGCTGACACTAACACACTTGTTGCTCCAACGGCTGCGAATGTAGAAATAACCATTGCCGGCGTATTCGAAATACCAGTGCTCGTTCACATAACCGGGGCCGTCCCATTGCCCGATAGTAGCTCCGTCAGCGTATGAATAGGCAAACAGATTGGCATACTTTGCGCTATTGACGTTCTGCATCAGAAAATAGCTGACATCTCGGCCATAGTCGGTAAGCGGAGAAACATCCCAAAGTTGATGGCTTTGCCCACTGTAATCGTTTTGCTGGAGAATCGCGCCGTTACTGGTGCTGGCATCCCTCACTTCCATGGCCAAGCCACTTTTCGCATTGATGATGGCATAGCGGCCGCCAATTACCGGTTGCACATCGTCGCCCCAGGTGATGTTGATGACTCTTTCCTCACCGCGGCCAATGGTCACCGTGTAATCGCGCCGCGGACCGTCGCCGTCGAAGAACACGTCGCGGTCGGCGCAGTGGAAAGTGTAGGTCGTCGGTTGCCCGATCCGTTCCCCGCAGCCCAGAAAAGCCTGAACCGTACCATCGGGCGCGCGATACACGGTCGCGGCCGACCAGTTCGTCCAGTCGTCCGCATAGCCGAGCTGTTGTCCCTGGGAAGCGTTCACAAAGTCCCCGCGCGCCCTCTCGGCCGTCCCCCACCAGATTGCCCCTTGAAGACCGTAATTGGCGCCAATGATTACCTCCGCCAGACTATGGACTTCGGGGTTAAAAGGAATGCCATTGGTCGCCGTCACATGCTGAATAAAACTGACATAGTTGGAGACACTTCCATAGAGGGCGTGGGTCGTGCCGACCGCAGCGCGGCCGCCGAGCGCATCATACCAGGGGGCGGCCTGATCCGTGCTCAAAGTACTTGCGCCCGCCGGGAAAGTGTCCGCAAAATTGGGCAACGTTTCCAAGAGGTCCATAATATCGGATAAGTCCTGTCTCGACCCCATGTTCCACGGGAGGTAGTCAGGCTCATTGAAGGGTTCAGCCATCCACATGGGTCTGTTGTAGTATTGCTGGCATGCCGCCATCGCCGCCGCCCAGCGATCCGGAT